>Ga0116160_1000141_pt1 | contig 87007 bp, 79 predicted proteins | sample AD_JPNAS2_MetaG_FD_89879 | JGI IMG/M metagenome (GOLD analysis project Ga0116160, IMG submission 89879) | Active sludge microbial communities of municipal wastewater-treating anaerobic digesters from Japan - AD_JPNAS2_MetaG | ecosystem: Engineered > Bioreactor > Anaerobic > Digestate | place...
CGATCAACAAGGATCCGGAGGCGCCGATCTTCCAGAAGGCGGACTACGGGATCGTAGACGATCTCTTCAAGGTCGTCCCCGAACTGACCAAGGAAGTCAAAAAATTGCTCGCGTAAGACGTGTGCGCCAAAAAAAATCAATCTCTGGCTGTCTAGACCCCTGGGAAGTCTCTTATGAACTTCCTCCAGACTTCCAAGGCCTCGCCTCCCCCAAGCGGGGCCTTCCCTCTATATCAGGATAACGAGCCGAGCGAGGTGAGTTGGACAGAGATCCACATCGAGGTTCCCGACCATCTCCCGGAATGGCACGAGCATATGACTTGCATCCGGGTTTCCGACAACATCTCCAGCGCTTGTCCGTTCGACGGGAACTCACTCCCATGCAAAGGCATCCGTCTGCGCCGCAGCGTTGCCCGCAGGTCCTTGCCGAATTCCAGAGGCGCCTGGCGGATGCGAGGGAATCGTCCATGCGTGGCGGCTTTGCCAGAGCTCCGTCTACGGAGCGACGGCGAGCGGAGTGCGTCACAATCGTATTTCGGCAAGTAAGAGGGATGATAGTCATGAAGAAGAAATTTACGGAGGACCAGATCGCCTGTATCCTCAAGCAGACCGAAATGGGGATGACGGTGTCCGAAGTGATCCGGAAGACGGGGATTACGGACCAAACGTATTACCGTTGGCGGAAGAAGTACGGGGGACCGGGTGTGAGCAAAATACAGCAACTCAAGCAGCTCGAGAAAGAAAACCGGAAACTGAAGCAGTTGGTGGCGAACCTGTGCCTCGACAAGCACCTGCTGCAGGAGGCGCTCACAAAACGACTCTAGAACCTGCCCGGAAGGCGAATCATGTTGCTCTGTTGCCCATTCTCAATCGTCAACGAAGGGGAGTTTCGGTGCGGGTTCCTTTCGAAGAAGCGATCCGGGTCAATGCCAAGGTCAGTGAAAAAAAGAAACCAAGGACAACGGGGGGCCGATGCGCAGCGGGCTTGTATCCGGAGAATGGATCCATCTTTCCATCCAGTTGCACGGGATCGCGACCAAACGACCCATGATCCGATTTGAGAGGAGAGGAGATGTACTTGCTGCACACGGAAGAACAAAAAATGTTTGTTGACCAGCTCAGAAAAATGGTCGACAGCAAGGTTGCCCCCCGTGCGGCCGAGATCGACGAGAAAGGTGAATTCCCCTGGGAATTGAAAGAGCTATTTCAGGAAATGGGACTTCTCGGACTCGGGGTGCCCGAGGAATACGGCGGCACGCATCAGGGGCATATCTATCTCTGCTTGGCGGTCGAAGAGATTGCAAGGGCCTGCGTCAGTTCATCGCTGATCGTCCAGGTGCAGGCCGTCGCATGGGACCCGATCTTGATCGGAGGCACGGAGGAACAGAAGAAAAAATACGGTCCCATGGTCGCCACAGGCGAAATGCTGATGTCCTTCGGACTCACGGAACCGGGAGCTGGTTCGGATTCCGCGGCGATGGCGACCCGGGCCGTGAGAAACGGAGATCAGTACATCATCAGCGGGACCAAATGCTTCATTACCAACGGACCGGTTGCCGACGCCATCGTGCTCTTTGCGATGACCGATGCATCCAAAGGAGTCAAGGGAGTCAGCGCTTTTGCTGTTCCGATGGATGCTCCCGGAGTCACCATCGCCCCTTTAGACAGGAAGATGGGGATCAAGGGCTCGCCGACCGCCCAGGTGGTTTTTGAGGACGTCGAGATTCCGTCGGACAATCTAATCGGCCAAGAGGGCGAGGGGTTTGTCTATGCAATGAAGGCCCTGGACCGATCGCGGTCTGTCATCGCCGCCCAGGCTTGTGGGCTTGCCAAAGGCGCTCTGGAACAGGCTGTTAAGTACGCTAAGGACAGAGTACAGTTCGGAAAGCCGATCGGCCAGTTCCAGGGAATCGGCTGGATGCTGGCCGACATGGCGGCTGAGGTTGATGCAGCCAGAAGCCTGGTGTATAAGGCTGCGCAACTCATCGAGCAAGACGACCCGGATAAAGGCTATCTTTCCGCGGCATCAAAAGTGGTTGCATCCAATACGGCCATGAAGGTCACGACCGACGCCCTCCAGATTGCGGGCGGTTATGGCTATATGAAGGAATTCCCTTTTGAGAGGATGATGCGGGATGCGAAAATGACGCAAATCTACGAGGGTACCAATCAGATCATGAAGCTGATCATATCCCGCAAGCTCATGAAGTAGCAGCGCCATCGAATGGATGACATAACTACCATTCAAGGCTGCAGGTTTGGACCCTTGCAAGATTTCCGATTTCCTGTTCGGGATTATTCAGAGGCAACGTGAAGCGCGGCACATCAGACGATGCGGAATCATCGGACCATTCGGCCATGGTCCGCAGGATTTTCCGCAGGCCCAAGAGGGTGCAGGTCGTTTTTGCTGAAAAGGCGATTTATTGATCTGGAAATATGACGGTCTCGGGGGTCAGCATGGAAACTGCAAGGCTTCGTCCGCACCACTTGCTTTGTGAAAGGTTCTTGAAGCTGGACTTTGCGGAGAGAGGGGTGGAATTCCGCAATGTCGACCAGAAAATAAGAAACCTCGTGCGGCCGGACGATCCGACCGTGATCGAAGTGGCCGAGGGTGTAGACGATCTCTGCCGGGTGTGTCCCCACCGTCGCGCTGACCGGTGCGAACATCCCCGTGGAGGGGAAGAGGCCGTCAGGAAGTGGGACGGCAAGATCTTGCGGGGTCTGGGTATCGCCTACGGTGAGGCAAGAACTTCCGGACAGTGGCACATGCTTATAAAGGATAAGCTGCCGCTGGATTTCTGCCTCGCGCGTTGTCCGGGGAAATCGAACTGTCGCGTCATCGAAGCATCTGGGGACACCTGAAAGGACGGACAGCTATGCCGCAGGCCGATTCTTGCAACGCCATAGCGATATCGACCTGGGGCCTGTAGGACAGCAAGACGGAGCTTGCGGACCAAACGGGCGCAATCTCGGGCACAGTCACCGCTATCGCAGAAAAGAGGGGTCAGACGGCCGATGTCTAACCCCTTGTCCCTATCGGTGAAAACTGGTGCCGGAGGTCGGAATCGAACCGACATGACCGCGAGGATCGGGGGATTTTGAGACCTTCCCCAAAGGTATAGGCTAAATTATCGTTATTACTGCATCTATTTAAAATCATTAAAAAATCGATGGGAAGATTTGGGAACGTTTAGCACCATAAAAGCCTATTTTGGAGAATAAATCGTAGCCGAATCGTAGCCGAACGACATCTATTTATCAAATAACCACGCTTCCAGGTAAGCCACGGTTCGTCTCGTCTCTTGACCAACCGCACTTAGAACATTGATCCATTCTATCTAATGTTCCGACTCCGCCACATCTTGGGCAACGCTGTTTGATGCAATCACAATCCCAAATACGTACATTCGGGCTTATTTGTTTGAACATCCCCCAGCCATTACATTCCCTGCAATAATTAGGGTATAATTTTTCATATTCATTTTTATCCATACGATAACCCCCTACGTGGTCCTTTATCGACAATATCCCTAACGGTAAATTTCTATTTTAAACGACACGTAATCATGACCAAAAAGTTTTAATATTTTTTCGCATCTCATGGCCAATGTTTTCGCATTATCATTTTTTTCAAAATAAATATTTGTCCCTCTGATTTTTTCTTCCGTATGAATATCATTTTTATCTTTTGAGAAATATTTTCTTTTTGGCCCTTTAATTGTCAATATTTTGTCAATATCTTGACCATGATGCCTAACCATAATTCCGATTATTTCCCTCAATATATCGATGAAAGATTCTGCTCGATAATACTTTTTTTCGAGATAGAAACCTTTTACGCTTGCACCTGTGTAAGCTTCATTTGGGCTGATTAAAGAAATTCCAAACTGATTGAGGGTCTCTATGGTGAGCTGTCTTTGAAACGGATCATCAATTTTTAAGATATTTTCCCTTATCTTTTCTATCGACGGTATATCCATTTTAGCCTCCTTTCAGTTATGGACATTGACGATTTTTTCTGTTTACGCTTTAATATTAATATAATCAACTATTTTCTGTGGTGGCGGAATAGGTAGACGCTTACACGGTAAGGCTGGCAACAATGGGGACGCCCATCAGTCATAGAACCAGCTCTGCGGGGTGACTATACGAGTAACAAATAGCTTCAGAACCGGCATAGCGGTTGGCAGCCGGTGAGACACCGCATCTCGTCAAATCCCTGCCCACAGAGAATACTTGATTATCACGGCAGGTGGCGGAATATCCGCCTTTCCCAATCAGGAAAAATAAAAGCGATATGGGCTCTCAAAGCGGCTGATTACCGTGGCGATATAACCAACCAGAAACTTGCAGGGTGCAAATCCCTGCCCTGCCATAAACATCTTTACCTTACGGAAGATTTGCGTGAATATAGGACAAAAAAGGACAATTATAAATTGTTCTTTTTTTGTTTGGTATCAAGCGGTTACAGAGGGAATCGTAGCCAAATCGTAGCGAATAAAAAAAGGCTTATGCACTTGATGATGCGTAAGCCTTTGATTTCATTGGTGCCGGAGGTCGGAATCGAACCGACATGACCGCGAGGATCGGGGGATTTTGAGTCCCCTGCGTCTACCAGTTTCACCACTCCGGCACAGGCGGTGAATTAGCTTGGGGTCCGGGAAATGTCAAGAAAAATGAATTGACATATCAGGAATCTGTGTGTTACGAACTCCCCTCTTTTCAGCGGGCGAAAAAGCTGGGGTTGTAGCTCAGTTGGGAGAGCGCTTGAATGGCATTCAAGAGGCCGGGGGTTCGACTCCCCCCAGCTCCACCAGGAAAGCAGGGGTTATGCAGGCGATGCATAACCCCCTTTTTCTTTTCCGGACTTCGAGATCTGCACCGCGGACGCCGTATCGGCCTTCCGCATCCCCACGATGACGCTACCCGGCACGGTGATTCTTCACCGAAAGTCCGCCGGCCGGCGGCGGGCGATCACGGCGGGTCATTTGGGGGTTGTCATTACCAATCACGGTTTCGCCAATGCCTCGCGGACTTTCTGTGAAAGCTCGGCCATCCCGAAAGGTTTTTGGATGAAGCTGCGGCAACCCTTGGCCATAATGCCCGAGGCGAGGCCGTTGAGGCTGTACCCGGTGGAGAGGACCACGCGGACATCCGGATTGACGGCCTTGAGTTCGTCGAACACCTCAGCGCCTCCCATGCCGGGCATGACCATGTCGAGGATGACCAGGTCGATGCCGCTTCCGCGCTCCCGGTAGAGGTCGACGGCTTGCCGGCCCGAGGACGCCTCCAATACCTTGTACCCCAGCCTGCGGAGCATCTCACAGCCGACATCGAGGATCATCGCCTCATCGTCCACGACCAGAACCGTTTCACTGCCTTCGATGATCCGCTCCCGCGGCGCCTCTCTGATTTCGGGTTTCTTGTCCGATGCGGGCAGGTAAACGTTGAACGTCGATCCCTTGTCCTTCTCGCTGTAGACGTTGATGAAACCGTGATGGCCCCGGACGATGCCGTAAACGGAGGCGAGCCCCAGCCCGACGCCCCTCCCCATTTCCTTGGTTGTGAAGAAAGGCTCGAAGATCCGTTTCCGGGTCTCTTCGTCCATCCCGATGCCTGTGTCGGTAACGGAGATCCGGACGAACCTGCCCGCTTTCAAACCGAACGATTTTGCGTAGCCTTCCTCGACGGTGACGTTCTTCGTGGCCAGATACAAGGACCCGCCTTCCGGCATCGCCTGCCAGGCATTGACGAAGAGATTCAGCATCACCTGTTCGATCTGGCCTCGGTCCGCCTCGACGCTCCAGAGGTCCGTCTGGAGCCTCCGGTGGATGAAGACCTCTTTCTTCGTTCTCCCGAACATGGTGGAGGTCTTCTCCACGACGTCATTGACGTCGATCGGTTCGACCTCGTAGCGGCCGCCCCTGGCAAAGCCGAGAAGCTGTTTGGTGAGGTCCGCACCGCTGCGGACTTGTTCCTGGATCCTCTTGAGAAGTTCGAAATGGGGATGGTTTTCTTCCAGATCGTGCAGCATGAGGGCGGCGTACCCGTTGATGCTCATGAGGAGGTTGTTGAAATCGTGGGCGATGCCCCCCGCCAGCGTGCCGACCGCCTCCATCTTATGGGTGTTCTGCAGATGCGCCTCGATATTCTTCTGTACGGTGATGTCCCTCATGAAATTCAGCGTTGCCGGCTTCTCTTTCCACTTTACCGCTACGGCGCTGTTTTCCACCCAGAGCACGCCGCCGTTATTGGCGATGATGCGGAAAGTCGCATTGCCGCCGCGGCCTTTCAGGATCTTCTGCTGCTGCATGACGGCCACGTCTCGGTCTTCCGGGTGCACGCAGTTCGTGAAGACCACCTCCCGGAGCTCCGCGGCGGCATATCCGAAGAGTTGAAGGGTGCGGGGATTGGGGAACTGGATCACTTCATCCTGCAGGATGAAGATGGCGTCCCGTGAGTTTTCGATGACCAGCCGGTAGTTTTCCTCCGACTGGCGCAACGCGGCCTCCGCTTCCTTGAATTCCGTAATGTCGCGGACCGATTCGATCGCCCCGGCCTGTCGTCCTTCGCTGTCAAAGAGGGGCGCTACGATGGCCCATACATGGGCGCCTCTTCCTCCGTAGACCTTCGGGACGAAAACCTCTCCGCAGACGACGCGGTCCTTTCTCCGGGTGTAGTCGTACTTCCTCTCGACATCCTCGTCGACTCTGTCGATCAGCCCGAGAATGTTCGGACGCGCCTCACCGTAGAAGGGAACGGTATAGGCATAATCGCCCTTGCCGATGATCTCTTCTTTCTTGACGCCCGTCATCTCCTCGATCGCCCGGTTCCAGGCAATGACCCTGTTGTCTTTGTCGACGACAAAGGTCGCATCCGGAAGGAACTCGATGATGTCGTTCAACTTGCGGTTGGTGGCCTTCAACGCTTCTTCGGCCTGCTTGCGGGCGGTGATGTCTTCCTGCGTCCCTTCATAGAAGAGGATCTTTCCATCGGCGTCCCTGACGACCCGTGCGTTGACGGAGGTGCGGAAACGGCCGCCGTCTCTCCGCTTTGCCCAGAATTCGAAGTTTTCCAGACGGCCTTCCGCCTCGATCCTGCGCCGGAACTCCTTTCTCTCCGCGGGATCGGCGTAAAGCTGGGAGCCGATATCGGTTACCGAGGCGATCATCTGTTCCGGAGAAGCGTAGCCGGACATCCGCGCCAGGGCGGGGTTGATCCGGAGATATTTTCCTTCGGGGGTGCTCTGGAAAATGCCTTCGCTCGCCTGTTCGAAAATGTTGCGGTACTTTTCTTCGCTTTCCCTGAGGACGCGCTCGGCCTGTTCGCGGTTCTTCTGCTCCCGGACGATCCACCAGGCGCGCAGCGTCGTGTAGCCGGCGATCAGGCCGATAGCGAGCAGGAGGAAGAGGAGGGCCAGCCACCGGTTCCGGAAAGATTCCATCGCCGCGACGATCTCGTCCTCCGGCGTGGCGACGATGACGGACCAGTGCGTATTGCCCAGGCGGACCGGCATGTAGACGGCGTGTTTGAGGACGGTTTCCTTGACGTTTTCGCGGACACGATTGTACGCGTAGGTGGTGATGCCTTCTTTTCCCTGCATCATGCTGCCGGCAACGGCAAGGAGATCCGGGAAGCCCTGGCAGGTCTCCGAGACGTTCTTCCCGATGTGACCCGGCACGGGGCAGAACAGTTCCGTGCCGTCCCGGCTGATCATCCAGGCGTAGCCCGTCTTCCCGATCCGGATCTTCTCAAGAAACTCGCGGGCAAGATGTTCGAAGGACACGGCGGTGCCGACGACTCCGTCGAACCGGCCGTTACGGAAAACGGGAACCTCAATGACGACGGATCGGAAACCTCTTGCGATGGTGACGACCTCGCTGACATAGGGTTTTCCCGTCCTCCTGACTTCCTGAAAGTGCTTGAACAGCGAGATGTCGGCCTTCGTTTGCTTCGGGTCGTAGGGGGCGGTATACCGGACTTTTCCGCGGGCGTCGATGCGCGAGATGCCCCGGATCCTGTCCATCATGGCGCGGTAATATTCGTCGAGGTACTTCCTCCCCTCGCCGTCGAGGTGAACGATGCCGGGCATGCTTGCGATCAAGCGCAGATCGTTCAACTGGTCGTTGAAGAAGTTCTCGATTCCGTGCGCTGCCAGGCGGGCATGCGTCATCTGCTGTCGGTTGAGGTTGATGATGGTTTCTTCCCGTACGGCGTCGTACGGGGAATAGAGTGCGTAGACCGACAGGAGGGCCAGTGCGATCAGGCCGCCGGTCAGAACGGTGATGAGGCGTTTCCTGTTCTGCAGAATGGCGCTCATGATATTGTGTTCCCCTCCGGGGGAGGGTCGTTTCGGAGAAAGAGATGTTTGATGAAGCGACGCCGGATCTTGCGCCGATGCTGGAAGTTGACATCGCCTCAGCCGCAACGGCAGACCTTCCGCTGCCCCGTCCGGCCGTTGCGGGGAAGATCGACAATGCCCTGCAGAGCACTTGGCTGCGAAAGAATTCTTCCCCAGGCTGTTGAAAAAGCTTGTTCCCTGATACGGGGTTACGGGATGCCCGGATGCAAGGCTCCCGGAAGCCTGAGCCCTCGGGCGTACTGGGATGTACGTCGAAGGGCGAAGGATGAGGAAACGCGGCAGACGGGCGCTTTTCAACAGCCTGTTACAGGCTCTTGATGTCCCGCGTATACTTCAGCTTTCCTTCCTTGATCAGGGTCGCCTTGCTGTTTTCGATCCAGGACGCAATGTATTCGTTTTTCTTGACGCTGAGAAGAATTCCCCTGAGCATATCCTTCTTGGCCGCGAATTCCCTGTCATCCGGTTTTTCACGTTCCTTGAGACGCAGGAGATAAATCTTCCCCTCGACCGTCACGGATTGCGGGGCCAGCGGATTCCCGTCCGACAGCGGCATGATCGCTTCGGAAAGCGCCTGGCTGTTGCCGATCTTCGGCACGGCCCCGCCGGGGACGAAGAAGCCCGTCTCCCCGGCCAGACCCTTCGCGCCGGCGACGGCACCCCAGGATTCTCCTTTTTTCATCCGCTCGATAAGGGATTCCGCATCCTTCCGGCAGAGCTTGAGGGCTTCGGTTTCCACGTAGCGCTTCTCCACGTCCTTGGCGATCTCTTTCAGCGGCGGGACATGGGCGGCCTTCTTCGCCACGACCTTGAGCAGGAAATAACCGCGGTCGGCGGACAGGACCCGGCTCATCTCGCCCTGCTGGAGTGAGGTCAGGGCCTTGGCCAGATCCTTCACCGTCTTGAGCGCTTCGGGGGGATGGGCCACGTCAAAGAGAGCAGGTTCGCTCATCTTCAGCCTGTTCTTCGCCGCGTATCCCTCAAAATTTTCCTCCTGATAAATCGTGTCATGCGCCTTCTTGGCCGCCTTGGATGCCAGGATCATGGCCTGAACCTGCTTCATCTCGGCGATGACCTTGCCCCGCACTTCTGCAAAATCGGCCTTCCTCCCATCCGGCTTGTTCCACTTGCCCCTGTTGCGGGCGAAGTATTCCTCGGCATCGTTCTCGGAAATCTTCACCTGCTCGTCGAAATCCTCGGGCAGGAAAGAAAGCAGCTTGATCTGATACTGGTCGGGCACGCGGAATTCGTTCGCGTTCTCCTTGAGGAAGGCCTCCAGTGCATCGGGGGAGGATTGGACGGCGGGCGCGTAGGCTTTCGGGTCGAGCTGCAGGAAAGACACGTTGATCTTCTCGTTTTGAATCCGGTACAGGTCATAGACTTCCTCGTCCGAGACCTTCACGGCATCCTGAATCAGCTCCTGGAGCTTCATGGCCGTGATCATCTTCTGCTGGATGTCCTCGAACTCTTCTGGCGTGGTCTTGTTCATGCTCAGCGTTCGCTGATAGAGCTGTTCGTTGAACGCGCCGTCGCGCTGAAAAGCCGGATAGGCCATGATGACGGTCCGTACCTCTTCGACGGGGACATCGATCTGCAACTGTTTGGCCTTCTGTAGGACAATGGCCTGATTGACCAGACCGTCCAGCGCCTGTTCTTTGAGATTAAGCTTCCGAATCATTTCATCGGTGAGCGCGCCGCCGTAGGTGGTACGGTAGGCCTCGAGGATCTTTTCGTATTCCTTCTGGAAATCGATATAGGCAATGCCTTTTCCGTCCAGGGTGACGACTGTTTCGGCCCGCTGCTGGTTGCCGACCGAGCCGAAATAGAATACGAATACGATGACGATGATGCCGAGCAGCACCTTCATCATCCAGTTTCTGGCATGTCTTCTCATCAAGTCCAGCATGACGAGACCTCCGGCGAGGAAAATTGGCACGAAATTGCATGCCCGGCGAACGTAGTACAGGCATATGGAAATTTCAACGTTTTTTTCGAAAAATGCATTGATTAGCACCCTGAAATACGCTATAGGGTGCGCATGTTAAAAGGAGGGAGGCGGTTATCCTCCCGGTTCCCTTGAGGAAAACATTAAGGAGGGTACCTTGCTTTTCGACTACATCCTGGGGAAATTCTCCAACGATCTGGCCATCGATCTCGGCACGGCCAATACGCTTGTCTATGTGAAGGGGAAGGGCATCGTGCTGAGCGAGCCCTCCGTGGTGGCCGTCCATAAGGATGCCAGGGGAGTCAAGAAGGTCCTCGCCGTCGGATCGGAGGCCAAGCGGATGCTCGGGCGGACGCCGGGGAACATCGTCGCGATCCGTCCGATGAGGGGCGGTGTCATCGCGGATTTCGACATCACCGAGGCGATGCTCCGCCATTTCATTCTTCAGGTTCACAACCGGCGCGCGCTGGTCCGCCCCCGCATCATCGTGTCCATCCCCTCGGGCATCACCCAGGTCGAAAGAAGGGCCGTCCGGGAGACGGTCGAATCGGCCGGCGCACGGGAGATCTATCTCATCGAGGAGCCCATGGCGGCCGCCATCGGCGCGGGTTTGCCCATCAAGGAGCCGACCAGTTCGATGATCGTAGACATCGGCGGAGGGACGACGGAAGTCGCCGTCATTTCCCTGGCGGGGATCGTCTATTCGAAATCCGTCCGCGTCGCCGGCGACAAGATCGACGAGGAAATCGTCCAGTACATGAAACGCAAATACAGCCTGCTGATCGGAGAGAGATCGGGCGAGATCATCAAGACCACGATCGGCTGCGCCTATCCGGATGATGAACTTCGCAAGGTGGATGTCAAGGGAAGGGATCTGATCTCCGGGATACCGAAGATTGTCGAGATCAATTCCGAGGAGATCCGCGAGGCCATCCAGGAACCCATCAGCATCATCGTCGATACGATCAAGGATGCCCTCGAGAATGCGCCGCCGGAGCTCGCGGGCGATATCGTCGACCGAGGCATCGTCCTGACGGGTGGCGGGGCTTTGCTTCGAAAAATCGATGTCCTCATCCAGGAAGAAACTGGATTGCCCATCACGATCGCCGACGAGCCCCTGTCCACCGTTGCAAGGGGTGCCGGCATGGCCTTGGACCAGTTGGACGTTCTCAAGGAGGTGACGGTCCAGATGTAGGGTGCCGGGCAGCGCCCGTTCCATCCTCGCACCAGAAGCTTCCGGCACCTCTGTCTCGATCTTGCCCTCTCTTTCCACCCGGTCCCGGCGCGTTGTGCCCCTGTTTTCGATCATCGCCGCTCCAGGAGGTCGGGATCCCCGTCGTTCCCGCTCGGGAGCGGTGCATGGATGCTCCCATGGGGAGCGGTTCTGTCCATCGTGGCGCTGATTTGAGAGCGTATGCTGATTCCGAAAAAGTACCAGTCCTGGATAAGCCTCGTCATACTGATCGTACTCTCCCTGGGCATCTTCTCCTACTCCGTCAGGCGTTCCCCGGAGACGGGCTTTGCCCGGCGCGTCGTCCTCGAAACGGTGGCTCCCCTTCAGGGGCTGATCAACGAGTCGGCAGGCGGTCTGGCGGACCTCTGGCAGCGCTACCTCCTGCTGGTTCGTCTGGAAGAGGAGAACCGGTCCCTCAGAAAGCAAGTCGCCCTGCTGCGAGACCAGGTCGTCCAGTATCGCGAGGGGTACGCGGAGGGACAACGTCTGAGGAAACTTCTCGCCCTGGACGAACAGTCGTCCCGGAAGACCATAGCGGCCCGCGTCATCGACAGACCGCCGGTTTCGGTCTTCAATACGATCACCATCAGCAAGGGATCGGTCCACGGCTTGAGGGCCGGCTTTCCGGTCATGACGGACGAGGGTGTGATCGGCCGCATCATGGAAACAACCTGGCATTCCTCGCGCGTGCTGCTGCTCGTCGACGGAAACAGCAACATCGACGCCCTGATCCAGGGAAGCAGAACGCAAGGGATCCTGCAGGGATACCGCTCGACGGAATGCCGGATGAAGTACGTTCCGAAGACGGAACAGGTGAAGACGGGCGACATCGTGCTCTCATCGGGATTGGGGGGAAATTTCCCTAAGGGGCTGATCCTGGGCGTCGTGGCGAAGGCGGACAAGGGAGACGGCGGGCTGTTCCAGCACATCGAGGTGACCCCGGCCGTGAACCTCCGCGACATCGAAGAGGTCATTGTCCTTTCTCTTGAAGAGAGGCCGAAACCGTGATCCGTCTCCTGTCGCTCCTTGTGATCGCCGTTGCCCTGATTGTCTTGCAGACGACGCTGCTCGAGATTGTCCTCCTGCATCAGTTCAGCGTGGAGCTGTCTCTGTTGCTCGTCCTGTATGCGGGTTTTCGCTACGAACCGGGTGAAGGGGCCGCCATCAGCATCCTCTGCGGCTTCCTCACGGATTGCGTAACGGGTTCTCCGACGGGCTTCTTCGTTTTCCTGTATGTCCTGGTCTTCTCCGCCACGAAGCTCATTTCGGAGCGGATGTACGCCGACAGCAGGCTTTTCTTCGCCTTCTTCGCCTTTGTCGCAGCACTTGCCGAAGGGGTGCTGGCTGTGCTGTTGTACCGGATCATTGCTGAAGCGGATGTTTTTCATTACCTGCTCCGGCATGCGCTTCCGCAGGCGCTCGTGCTGGCGCTCCTGAGCCCGTTGTTTTTCAGAGGGTTCGACCTCCTTGGGGATCGATTGGATGGCAAGGCTTCAAAACAGACTGGATGAACATGACCCGGGGGCATTCCGGCAGCGTTTCAAGATTCTCTTTGCGATCGTCGCCGCGGTGCTCTTCCTCCTGGTCCTGCGGCTGTGGTACCTGCAGATCATCCAGGGATACGAATTGCGTTTGAAATCAGAGAACAACAGCGTCCGGTTGCGTAAGATCAAACCCCTCAGGGGGCTGATCCTGGACGCGCGGGGAACGGTCCTCGTCGACAACCAGCCGTCCTACGATATCCTTTTCCTGCCGAACCGGGTCAAGAACGTCCAGGAGGTGATCGACCGGCTGGAGGGGCTGTATGCGAAGAAAGACCTGCTGCTCTCCGCCGATCCCTTTCCCCTCAACGGAAAACCACTGCCTTTCGTCCCCGTCAAGCTCGAGAAGAACGTGAGCTGGGAAAAACTGGCGATCGTGGAGACTGCCTCCCTGGAACTTCCCGGTGTCTACGTGGACGTGGTTCCCGTGCGCCAGTACCTGGCGGGTGAAAGGATGGCCCATGTCATCGGTTATGTGGGGGAAGTCAGCAAGGAGGAGCTCGACAAGGATACGACGGGCCTGTACGGCCTGGGGGACCCGATCGGGAAGTACGGGATCGAGAAACTCCTCGACCCCCTCGTGAAGGGGAAATACGGCGCCGAACAGGTCGAGGTCAACGCCTTCGGCAAAGAGGTGCGGGTGGTCGGGAAGATCGAGCCGACGAGCGGCTACAGCGTCATTCTGACGATCGACGCGCACCTGCAGAAAGTGGCGTGGGACGCCCTGGCAGGACGTCCCGGATCGGTGGTGGTGATGGACCCCCGCGACGGCGCCGTCCTGGCGATGGTCAGTTCACCCTCCTTCGATCCGAATCTGTTCAACCGGGGCATTTCCCACGGCAAGTGGGAAGCCCTGTCCAATCACCCGCTGCACCCGATGGAAAACAGAGCCATCTCCGGCCAGTACCCCCCCGGATCAACGTACAAGATGGTCGTCGCCGCGGCGGCCCTGCAGGAAGGGATCATCACGCCGGAGACAGCCTTCTACTGCGGCGGGACGTTCGAGCTCGGAAACAGGACCTATCGCTGCTGGCAGAAGAACGGTCACGGGAAAATCAGCCTGCACCGCGCCCTCGTCTCGTCCTGCGACGTTTACTTCTACAATGTCGGCAAGCTGCTCGGCGTCGATCGGCTTGCCTGGTACGCGAAGAGCTTCGGATTGGGATCGGGAACCGGCATCGATCTCCCGCGGGAGAAGGCCGGACTGATCCCGACCAAGGCATGGAAACAGTCCCGGCTGGGAGAGCCGTGGCAGGCGGGGGAAACCATATCGATCTCCATCGGCCAGGGGTTCAATCTCGTCACGCCCCTTCAGCTCGCGGCCGCTTACGGCGGCCTCGCCAACGGCGGTACGCTCTGGCGTCCCCACATCATCCGGCGCATCGAAGCGCCGGACGGAAGCACCTACCGCGTTTTTTCTCCTGAAGCCCACGGAAAGATTCCGGTCAGCAGGGAGAATCTGGACATCGTCGGTCACGGCCTGTGGGGCGTGGTCAATGAAAAGGGCGGCACCGGGTACGCCCTCAAGCGGAAAGAAGAGGACGTCTGCGGCAAGACCGGGACGGCGCAGGTCGTCGGGCTGCCGGACAACGACAAGGCGCGCCGGGAAAAGAAGATCTCCGCGCAGTTCCAGGACCATGCGCTGTTCGTGTGTTATGCGCCTTACAAGAACCCTGAAATCGTCGTGGCCGTCATCGTGGAAAATGCCGGCCACGGCGGGAGCGTCGCGGCTCCCGTCGCGCGCAAGGTCGTCGACGCCTATTTCGCGCAGAAGAAGGAGCAGAACCGCCCGCAGGTCGCGGCCTTTCAGTCCGCCGAGAGCAGCGGCAGGCCCTAGGCCGATACCCTTGGGCCGTCCTGCAGGGATGAAGGGCGGGAAACTTGCTGACCGGGAAGAGGAAATCGTCTTGAAATTCGACCGGAGACTCTTGTTTCATTTCGACTGGACGCTGCTGGGGATGGTCCTCGGCTTGTGCCTCATCGGCCTCGTGAATATCTACAGCACGGGTTTCAGCACGGCCGAAACCGGCGCGGACCCCCTGTATCTCAAGCAGGCCAGATGGATTCTGCTGGGGTTGATCGGCATGACCGTGGCGTTCAGCGTCGATTACCGGTTCGTCCACCGCTACGCTTATTGGATTTACGGCATCGCCGTTCTGGCCCTCGTGGCGGTCCTGGTCCTCGGCTATGAATCGCGCGGTTCCCAGCGCTGGCTTTCCCTGTGGGGCTTTCGCCTCCAGCCGTCAGAATTCATGAAACTGGCTGTCATCGTCACGCTGACCAAATACTTCGACGATCACCGCGTTTCGGCCCCCTTCGGGCTGCGGGACCTTCGGGCGCCGTTCCTCCTGATCCTCGTGCCGTTTCTCCTGATCCTCAAGCAGCCCGATCTCGGGACCGCCTTGATCATCGCCATTCTGTTCGCGTCGATGGCGATTTGCGTGGGCGTCCGCTGGAGCGCCCTTCTGGCGGCGGCGGCAAGCGGGTTGCTCCTGATTCCCTTTATGTGGTACTTCCTCAAGGACTACCAGCGGGAACGTATCATGACCTTCCTGAGCCCTGAACGGGACCCCCTCGGGTCCGGTTATCACATCATTCAATCGATCATCGCCGTCGGGTCGGGCGGTTTTTGGGGGAAAGGCTTTCTCAAGGGTTCGCAGACCCAGCTGAAATTTCTTCCCGAACAGCAGACGGATTTCGTCTTTTCGGTGTTCGCCGAAGAGTGGGGATTCCTCGGCGGATTGGTTCTGATCGTGTTGTTCCTGTCGCTTATCCTCTGGGGTCTGAAGATTGCGCTTCATTCGCGCGATTTTCCGGGCATGATGATCACCTACGGCTTCATCCTCCTCATCTTCTGGGAGGTTTTCATCAACATCGGCATGGTCCTGGGGATCCTGCCCGTCGTCGGCATCCCGCTGCCGTTCCTTAGTTACGGGGGTTCTTCGATCGTGATGCTGATGACGGGTGTGGGACTGATGATGAACGTGAGCATGAGGCGTTTCATTCTGCAGTCATGAGATTCGAATCGGCGGAAGGAAAGGAGCCGGATATGATGGGTCACAAGAAGACAAAAGACGACGAGATCAAGGCCTTTCTGGGAAAGGGAGCGCGATTTTGCGGCAAACTGATCTTCACCGGGGCCGTGCGCATCGATGGCGACTATCAGGGGGAGATTTTCGGGGAGGGGAGCCTGATCATCGGCGAAGGGGCGCTTGTCGAAGCGGACATCGCAGCCGAAAGCGTTTCTATCAGCGGCGAGGTGCGCGGGAAGATCGATGTCACGGAGAAGCTCGAAATCTATGCGACGGGAAGGCTCTGGGGCGATGTTACGACACCGGTCTTTGTCATCAAGGAGGGCGCCATCTTCGATGGCTTGTCGAAAATGAAAGAGGCCGTCGCCGGCAAGCGTCCCGAGATCCAGAAAGCCGCCGCCTGAAATCGGACGGGAGGGTGCTTCCCGGGGCGGCGCCGTGCAGGTTGCGAATTCGGGAACACGGTCCTTCCCGGGAAAAAGCGGACCTCTCCCCGTCCCGTGAATTCCGCACGCGATCGGGAGTTGTACCGCATTCCGATGGCGTCCGGCGGGCAGGAACCGGGGACTGACGCCGCTTGGTGACCATCGTCCAAGCCGCGTCCATACTACAAATCATCGGTTTTTCAATGCGGTCATTGCTTTTGTAAAAGGAGCTTGACAAGCGACCTCAGTTGTGGTTAGTAGTCCGCGGTTTTTCAGCGGTTGCCCCCTCGTGGCACTTCCTCAAAGTTGATCAGGCCGTGTCAGGAGGCGGCGTATCCCTTTAAACGACTTTGCGAGCGCATATGTCATGATTGAAATCAGCCGAGTGGTTTCGAACAGCCACTCGGTTTTTTTTGCTCATCGTACCATATCCGTGAGGTGACGCCGTGGTCAGTCTCGATTACACCGTTTGGATTCAGATGGTCAACTTTCTGGTGCTCATCCTGATCCTGAACAAACTCCTCTACAAGCCCATTCTTGGAATCATCGACCGCAGAAAAAAGATGATGGAGGACTCCGACGCAGAGGCGAAGGGGTTCCAGGAGACCGTCGCGCGGAAAATGTCCGAATATGAAGACCGGCTCCGCCAGGCAAAACTTGCGGCCGTGGAGCAGCGCAACGAGATCGTGAAGGCAGGGGCGGATCAGGCCAGGGGAATCATCGACGCAGTCCGAAAGGAAGTCCCAGGCATCCTGGAGGAATTCCACGGACGGATGAACCGGGAAATCGAAGGCGCCAGGCACGTCCTTCAGGAGAATTCCCGGAAGCTTTCGCTGGAAATCGCGGAGAAGGTGATGGGAAGGAGCATCTCATGAGAAGAGTCGCGGCAGGCGCGCGGATCGGACGAATTGGGAAGATGCTCGGTGCGTTGTCGCCGTTGCTTCTGGTGGCGGTCGCAGCCTATGCCTCGGGGGGCGGCGAAGGCGGCGGCAAGGAAAAATGGATCGAGTTCGGCTGGAAGAGCGTCAATTTCATCATCCTGGTGGGGCTCCTGTACTGGCTGCTCGCCGGGAAACTGAAGGAATTCTTTGTCGACCGCGGGAAGAACATCAAGAAAGCGCTGGAGGAGGCGATCGCCGCCAAGGAAGAGGCGGAGAAGAAGTTCAAGGAATACGAACTCCGGCTGGAGAAGGCCAATGAGGAAATCGCCCGGATTTCCGAGATGATCAAGGCCCAGGGGGAATCGGAGAAGCAGAGAATCATCGAAGATGCGCGCAAGGCGGCGGCGAAGATGAAGGAAGATACGCAGGCGCGCATGGAGCAGGAATTCAAGAAGGCGGGCAGTCAGCTCCGGGCCGAGGCGGCCCTGCTGTCCGTTCAAATGGCGGAAGAGTTGCTGAAAAAGAACCTTTCAGCGAAGGACCATGAAGCCATGGTCCGGGATTATCTGGACAAGGTGGTGAACAAACCGTGATCGGAAGCAGCATCGCCAAGCGTTACGCCCGCGCGTTCTTCGACATTGCCGCGGAGGAGGGGACATACGAGACTCTGTACGACGAACTGAGTCGCTTCGCCTCCGTGGTGGAGAAAAACGAGGGCCTCAAGGAATTTCTGGCCAACCCCATCTTCGATCAGACGGAGAAGAGGGCGGTGGTGGACCAGATCATCGGCAAGGTGGGCATATCCCCGCTGACGGCCAATTTCCTGAAACTCCTGACGGACAAGAGGAGGATCGGCGTCCTCTCCGAAGTCGAAGGCTGCTACCGTGAACTCATGGACCAGGCCCTGAGCAAGGCACGAGTCCGCGTCAGAACCGCATATCCTTTGTCCGATGAACTGTCCGGCCGACTCCGCGAACGACTCGAGCAGATGACCGGCAAGAAGGTCGAGATGACCGTGGAGGAAGATGCAGGCCTGCTCGGGGGGATCGTCGTTCAAGTCGGCGACACGCTCTATGACGGCAGCGTCAGGACGCAATTGAACAATATCAGGAATCTGTTAGGGGAGGAGAGATAGCGCATGGAGACGATCAGGGCGGAGGAAATCAGTCAAATCATATCCAAGCAGATCAAGGATTACGAGAAGAAGCTCGATATCAGCGAAACCGGCACAGTCCTCTCCGTCGGTGACGGCATCGCCCGCGTTTACGGCGTCCAGAACGCGATGGCCATGGAGCTTCTGGAATTCCCCGGCGGCATCCTGGGCATGGTCCTGAACCTGGAAACGGACAACGTCGGCGTCGCCGTTCTGGGCGAAGTCACCCACATCAAAGAAGGGGACATCGTCAAGAGGACGGGACGAATCGCCCAGGTTCCGGTGGGCGAGGCGGTTCTCGGGCGCGTGATCGACGGGACCGGCAAGCCGATCGACGGCAAGGGGCCCATCGAGACGACCGAATTCCGCCGCATCGAAATGATCGCACCGGGCGTGATCCAGCGCCAGCCCGTCAACGAGCCCATGTATACGGGGCTCAAGGCCATCGATGCCATGACGCCGATCGGCCGCGGGCAGCGGGAACTGATCATCGGCGACCGCCAGATCGGCAAGACCGCGATCGGCGTGGACGCCGTCATCCGCCAGAAGGACACGGGCGTTAAATGCATCTATGTCGCCATCGGGCAAAAGAAATCCACCGTGGCCCAGGTCGTGGAGAACCTCCGCAAATACGGTGCCATGCCGTATACCTGCGTCGTTTCCGCCTGCGCCAGCGACCCGGCGACCCTGCAATACATCGCCGCCTACGCCGGCTGCAGCATCGGCGAATACTTCCGTGACCGCGGGCAGGACGCCCTGATCATCTACGACGATCTCTCCAAGCAGGCCGTGGCCTATCGCCAGATCTCCCTCCTCCTCCGCAGACCGCCGGGACGCGAAGCGTTCCCGGGCGACATCTTCTACAACCATTCCCGCCTTCTGGAACGCGCGGCGCGCGTCAGCAAGGAGCTGGGCAGCGGTTCGCTTACGGCGCTTCCGATCATCGAAACCCAGGCCGGTGACGTCTCCGCCTATATCCCCACGAACGTCATCTCCATCACGGACGGCCAGGTCTACCTGGAACCCAGCCTTTTCTTTTCCGGCATCCGGCCGGCGATCAACGTGGGCCTCTCCGTGTCCCGCGTCGGCGGCGCCGCACAGGTGAAGGCGATGAAACAGGTCGCCGGCACGCTCAAACTCGACCTCGCCCAGTACCGCGAACTGGCGGCCTTCGCGCAGTTCGGCAGCGATCTGGACAAGGCCACGCAGGCCCAGCTCGACCGCGGCGTGCGGCTGGTGGAACTTCTCAAGCAGCCCCAGTTCCAGCCCATGTCCCTGTCGCGGGAGGTGGTCATCCTCTTCGCCGGGACGCGCGGCTACCTCGACAAGTATCCCGTCGACAAGATCAAGGACTACGAACCGCAGCTCTTGAATTTCGTCGAGACGAAATATCCGGACATCCTGAAGGAGATCGACGAGAAGAAGGTCATCGGGCCCGAACTCGACAAGAAGTTGCGTGACGTGCTGGTCGAATTCGACACGGCCTTCGTGAGCGGTTGAAGGGCCGGAGCGGCAGCGGGACGTTTACGGGATCGCAGAGAAACGACAGGAGTAGGTTTTCATGGCCGCACTCAAGGATATCAAGCGGAAGATCAGCGCCGTAAAGAAGACCAAGCAGATCACGAAGGCCATGAATATGGTGGCCGCCTCGAAGTTCAAGTCGGCGCAGCAGCGGATGGAGAATTTCCGTCCCTACGCGACCAAATTCATGGACGTGTTGAGCAGCCTTGCGCTGCGGGTCGACGCCCGGAATCATCCCCTGCTTGCCGTTCGGGAACCCAAGAGGATCCGGGTGATCTGCATGACCGCGGACCGCGGTTTGTGCGGGGCCTTCAACACGAACGTCCTCAAGACGACGGAGCGATTCGTTAAGGGAAAGACCGGCGAGGGCAGGGAAGTCGTCATCGTCCCCGTGGGCCGCAAGGGGCGGGACTATTTCCGGAAGAAGGCGAAGATCGCCCACGAACGGACCGACGTCTTCGGAAGATTCGACATTTCGCTCGCCGTCAACATCGCCAAGGACATCATCCCCGCGTTCGAAAAGGAAGAGTACGACGAACTGTACCTGATCTACAACAATTTCGTGAACGTTTCCGTCCAGAAGCCGACTCTGGTGCGGCTCTTCCCGCTGCCTTCCGTCGGCGGCGACGAGGAGATCGATCCCGAGAAAAGGATCGAGTACATCTACGAGCCTTCGGATGAGGCCCTCCTTGAGAAGCTGCTTCCGATGTACGTCCACGTCCTCCTGTTCCGGGCGCTCCTGGAAACCTCGGCCGGAGAAAACGGAGCACGGATGGCGGCCATGGACAATGCGACGCGCAACTGCGAGGACCTGATCGGCAGCTTGACGCTGAAATACAACAAGGCGAGACAGGCGGCGATCACCGCCGAACTGATGGATATCGTGGGCGGCACCGAGGCGCTCGCAAAAGCGAGAGGATAGAAGGCGGGCGAGGGAGCACCGGCGGGTTTTGCCGCGAGCCTCCTGCCCTGGCTACTTCGATAGGAGAGAAGGAGACGGGTATGAACATTGGTAAGGTTGTGCAGGTCATCGGACCGGTAGTCGATGTCGCATTCGAAGAGGGGAGCCTTCCGCAGATTCTCAATGCCATCGTCATGACCAACCCCGCGATCAACGACCAGGAGGACAACCTGGTGATCGAGGTCGCCCAGCATCTGGGCGACAACGTCGTCCGCTGCATCGCCATGGACATCACGGACGGCCTGATTCGCGGCATGAAGGCGAAGGATACCGGGAAACCCATCATGGTGCCCGTCGGCCAGGAATGCCTCGGCCGGATCCTCAACGTCGTCGGCAGGCCCGTCGACGGCCTGGGACCGGTGGAGGCGAAGAATTATTTCCCCGTTCACCGGGAAGCCCCGACATTCCTCGAACAGGACACCTCCGTCCACGTGCTGGAAACGGGCGTCAAGGTCATCGACCTCCTGGTGCCCTTTCCCCGCGGCGGCAAGATGGGGATGTTCGGCGGGGCGGGCGTCGGCAAGACCGTCGTCATGATGGAGATGATCCACAACATCGCCATGCACCACGGCGGAATCTCCGTGTTCGCCGGTGTCGGCGAGCGCACCCGTGAAGGGAACGACCTGTATCTGGAAATGAAGGCCTCCGGTGTCATCAAGCAGGCGGCGCTGATCTACGGGCAGATGACGGAGCCCCCGGGAGCGCGGGCCCGCGTCGCGCTCACCGCGCTTGCGGCGGCCGAGTACTTCCGCGATGTCGAAGGTCAGGACGTGCTTCTGTTCGTCGACAACATCTTCCGTTTCACCCAGGCCGGCTCCGAGGTTTCGGCGCTCCTGGGCCGCATGCCCTCCGCCGTCGGTTACCAGCCGACCCTGGCCACGGACCTGGGCGAACTGCAGGAGCGCATCACCTCCACGACGAAGGGGTCGATTACGGCGGTGCAGTGCGTGTACGTTCCCGCCGACGACCTCACGGACCCGGCGCCGGCGACGACGTTCGCCCACCTCGACGGGACGGTCGTCCTCTCCCGGCCGATCGCGGAACTGGGCATTTATCCCGCCGTGGACCCGCTGGATTCCACGTCCCGCATCCTCGACCCGAACGTCTTGGGCCTGGAACACTACCAGGTGGCCCGCCAGGTCCAGGTGACGCTGCAGAAATACAAGGACCTGCAGGACATCATCGCCATCCTGGGCATGGACGAACTCTCGGAAGCGGACAAGCTCACCGTGAGCCGCGCCCGGAAGATCCAGCGTTTCCTCTCGCAGCCGTTCTTCGTGGCCGCCCAGTTTACGGGCACGGAAGGCAAGTTCGTCTCCGTGAAGGACACGGTCCGTGGCTTCAAGGAGATTCTCGAAGGCAAGCATGACGACCTTCCCGAACAGGCCTTCTACATGGTCGGCGGCATCGAGGAAGTGGTCGAAAAGGCGAAGAAACTGTCCGAGTAAGCGGGAGGAGAATTCTACCGATGGCCGATGAATTGATGCTGGAGATCGTAACGCCCGAGAAACTGGCCTTCTCCGGGAAAATCGAGGAGGTGACGATTCCGGGCAGCGATGGAGAATTCGGGGTCCTCAAAGGGCACGCCTCGCTCCTGAGCGCGGTCGATATCGGCGAATTGAGCTATCTCCGGGAAGGGAAGCGGACTTTCTACGCCCTCAACACCGGCTACGCGGAAGTGACGGGGACGAAGGTCACCGTTCTGGTGGAGACGGCCGAGCGGGCGGACATGATCGACAAGGCAAGGGCGCAGCGCGCCAAAGAGAACGCCGAGGCGAAACTGGCCAAGGCGGCCAAGGAGGACGAGGATTACGAACGCGCCCGCATCGCCCTCATGAGGGCGGTTACGAGGATCAGCGTCGCCGACAAGTCGCCGGCGGGCTGAAAAGGGAAAAAGGCGGAACGAAAGGCCGGGAAGGAAGGACCCTCCCGGCCTTATTTTGTTACAGAAGTGGAGTTGAACTCCCGGTTCACCCGAATCTCAGGTCTCGTCGAAGTCGATATCGACGATCTCGATCTCCCTGTCCCCTCCCGGCGTCTTGAAGTGCACCACCGCGCCGATGCACTTGCCGATCAGCGCCCTGCCGATGGGGGAAGTGACGGAAATCTTGTTCACCGAGATGTCCGATTCGAAGGGGCCCACGAGCTGGTAGCGGATCTCCTTGCCCGTGTCCGTGTCTTGGACGGTCACGGAGCAGCCGAAAATGACCTTGTCCGTGTTGCATCCCCCGACCTCCACGATCTGCGACATGGCCAGGTTGTTTTCGATCTCGCTCGACCGTCCGTGCAGATAGGACTGGCGTTCCTTGGCGGCTGTATATTCGGCGTTCTCCGACAAGTCTCCCTGGGACCGCGCCGCTTCGATATCGCGGATATTCTCCGGAATCAGGACGCCCTTCAGCTGGTCCAGTTCTTTCTTGAGCCTTTCGAAACCCGCCTTCGTGATCGGCACCTTGTTCATGGAATGCTCCAGGGATCAGGATGATAAAAAACGGGCTTCCCGGTTGCGGAAACCGACCGGGAGAAGCCCTGTGCCCTTCTTAGAAAAGAAATAGGGCCCTGTCAAGCGGCATTTGATAGAAAGATTGTGATCTTCGACTCTCCTTGCCGGACCGTCGGAGTTGTGCTACAAGATGCCCCCCGGCGGGCCGGAACGGCAGCCGGAACAGAGGGAGGCGAATCCACCGATGCGGGATTCCTACAACCGGGAAATCAATTATCTTCGTGTTTCGATCACCGACCGGTGCAATCTCCGGTGCGTGTACTGTATGCCCAAGGAGGGCCTGTCCCTTCTTGGGCATGAGGACATCCTCCGCTATGAGGAGATTCTGAGGGTCATCCGCGTGGCGGTCAAGCTGGGCGTCACGAAGGTGCGGATCACGGGCGGAGAGCCGCTCGTGCGCCGCGGCTCCGTGGATTTTATCGCTTCCCTGAAGTCCATTGAGGGGCTGGCGGACGTGAGTCTGACGACGAATGCCGTCCTGCTCGAGACGTTCGCGCAGGGGCTGGCGGCGGCGGGCATCCGCAGGATCAACATCAGCCTCGATTCCCTCGATCCGGCCAAGTACGAGAAGATCACGCGCGGGGGAAAACTGGAGAGCGTTCTCAAGGGCATCGATGCGGTGCAGGCGCTGGGGCTTTCGCCCATCAAGATCAACATCGTCGCCGTGCGCGGCTACAACGACGACGAGATCCTCGAGTTTGCCGGGTTCGCCCACGCCCATCCCTTCCAGGTGCGCTTCATCGAGCTCATGCCGCTGGGCGATGCGGGCCTTTCGCAGAACGAATTCATCCCCAATGCGGAAATCCTGGGCAAGATCCGCTCCGTTTATCGGCTGTCGCGCGTCAATGGCGGGGAAGAGAACGGCGGTCCGGCGCGGATGTATCGCATCGAGGGCGGCCGGGGGGAAATCGGCTTCATCAGCCCCATGACGCATCATTTCTGTGACACCTGCAACAGGCTCCGTCTGACGGCGGACGGGCGCCTACGGGCTTGTCTCCTGAAGGAGCGGCAGGCCGACCTGCGGACGCTGCTGCGGAACGGGTGCGACGACGGCGCCTTGGAGGAAGTTGTCCGCAGGATCATCGCGGAGAAGCCCCGCGGCCATGAAATGATTTCCGGCGACATTTCCCGGCGCATCTGCGCGACCAACATGTCCAAGATCGGCGGATGAGCGTCCCGCCGAACCTTCCTCCTGCCGCTGCGGATCAGGTTTCCGAACAGCCCGACTCCTCCGGACTTTCGTCTTCCCACGTATGGCCGAGGATTTCCATCGCCCGGGCGGCGTCGTCCGGCGGCACGAGAATCCGCACCTCGCCGATGCCGTCGATCGTAATCGCATAGATCGTCGTGGCGGCGTCGTATTGGAGGTGGGTTGCGATCCCTTCCGCCTCCAACCGACCGGCGATGATCCGGGCCTGAGTCATGCCGGAAGCACAGAATACGGTCTGCCAGGACTCGTCCATAGGATCTTCTCCTTTCCTTTTCCATAACATGTTTCACGGCCTGATGAAAAGCCGATGTATCGACGGCATTTCCTCCCCGATACACTATATGTTGTGGTCAGCTGAGCAGGCGCCACAGCTTGTTGTATTTCTGCTTTACAAGGTAGAATTCTTCTGTTAGGATTCTGCGGTAAACGAAGGGCTCGGGTCCAAGCGAGGGAAATGAAACTAAAAAAGCTTGAAATTGCAGGGTTTAAGTCGTTCCGCGACCGCATCGTCCTCGACTTCGGAGAGGGGATCAGCGCCGTCGTCGGTCCCAACGGCTGCGGCAAGAGCAATATCGTAGACGCCATCCGCTGGGTCATGGGGGAACAGAGGATCAAGGCGCTGCGCGGCAAGAAGATGGACGATGTCATCTTCAACGGATCCGTGGAGGCATCCCCCGTCGGCATGGCCGAGGTGACCATGATCCTGACCTCCGACGGGACCGGGTTCCCGGAGGCCTATGCCTCCTTCAGCGAAGTGGAGATCTCGCGCCGCCTGTTCCGGGACGGCGAAAGCGAATACTGTATCAACAAGGTCCCCTGCCGTCTTCTGGACGTCCGTGAATTCTTCATGGGAACCGGCGTCGGCGCCAAGACCTATTCGCTGGTCGAACAGAACAGCGTTTCCACCCTCGTCGAGGCGAAACCGGAAGACCGTCGGCAGTTCATCGAGGAGGCGGCCGGCATTTCCAAGTACAAGAGCCGGAAAGAAGCGGCCGTCCGCAAGATGGAGGCGACGAAACAGAATCTCGCGCGCCTGAACGACATCCTCCGGGAGGTCAAGAGCCAGCTCAATGCCATCTCCCGGCAGGCGAAGAAGGCGGAGCAGTACAAGGCGCTCAAGGGGCGAATCAAAGAAACGGAAATACGGCTCGCGCTGCAGCAGTACACGGATCTGCTGGCGAACCGCGACGAGGCGGATGCGCTGCGCCAGAACCTGAAGGACCGCGAGACGGAAGCGCGCTCGAAGGTGAAGGCATCGGAGGCCGCCCTCGAGGAGGCGCGGACCGCAGCCCTGGCGACGGAGACGGACATCTCCTCGTCCCAGGAAGCCCTCTACCGGATCAAGAACGACATCGGGATCCGGGAGCAGGCGATCGAGTTTGCAGGCAAGAAGACCGCGGATGTGGCCGCGCGCAGGGAGCGTGACATCGCGGAGGCGGATTCCTTCGAACGGCGCACGGCGGAAGTCTCGGCCGAGATCTCCTCGCTGCAGGGAGTGGCCGAGGAGGCGGAAAGGACGGTCGCCGAAAAGAAAGCGGCGATCGCCGGACGCGAACAGCGCGTCGGAGAGCGCAAGGAAGCCGACCGCGCCATCGAACGGCAGCTGGAAGAAAAGAAGGCCGCCCACCTGGAGATTGCGACCGAAAAAGCACGGCTGAAGAACGCGACGGCGGCACTGGCCCGCGGCATCGAAGATCTCCAGCGGCGCCAGGAGAGGACGAACCGGGAGATCGCGGAGGACCGCAAGCGCTGCGACGGGCTGCAGGTCACGCTGCAGGCAGTCCGGGCGGAACTGGAGACCGACGAGTCGACGAGCGCGCAGCTCGCGGAGCGGCGGGAGGTTGCCGCCGCAGAACTCGAACGGGCGAGGGAAGACGGCCGGGAGATCGAGAATCGGATTGCGGAGACCCGCGAAGAAGCCGCGAAGGTGTCCTCCCGCGTGTCGTCCCTGCGGGAATTCCACGAAAGCTACGAATGGTGCGGCGCCGGAATCCGATCACTCATGAAGGCAAACCGGGAGGACTTGCCGGATCTTCCTCAGAACGGGTTTCTGGGGCTCGTTGCGGACTATCTGGATGTCCCCCGCGAGTACGAGACGGCGGTCGAGGCGGTGCTGGGGGAAAAGCTGCAATATGTCCTGGTCCGCAGCCAGCAGGACGGCGTCAAGGCAATCGATTATCTCCACCAGCACTCTCTGGGGCGGGGCAGTTTCATTCCCCTGGAGGTGCGCAACAGCGGCGAAGAGATCCCGCAGATGGAGCACCTTCGCGAGGCGGTGCGCCTGATCGAGCGCGTGAGGGTACGCGAAAACTACGATGGCATTGCCCAGTACCTTCTGGGGGATGTCCTCCTGATTCCGGATCTCAGGAACGGCGTCGATCTTTGGCGGCAAAATGGTTTTCGCGGCACCTTCGTCACCCCGGCGGGGGACATCATCAGCCCGCAGGGTGTTCTGACCGGCGGCAGTGCGTCCAACGGAAGCAGCGACAAGGGACTTCTCGGAAACAAACGGGAAATCGCGGAGATGGAGGCTCTGCAGAAACGCCTGGCCGGGGTCCTGGAGCAGGAAAACGCGAACCGCCAGGAGGCGGCGAAGCGCCTCGCGAGCTGGGAGGAAGAATCCGTCCATCTGCGCTCCGAACTGCACCGCCTTGAACTGCGGGTCAACACGAAGAGGAAGGACCTCGAACGTTTCGAGGAGGAAATCAAGCGCGCCGAACAGCGCCTGCGGGTCCTCGAATTCGACGCGGAAAATCTCCGCACCGAGGAGGAAGAGGCCCGGAGGAAGAGCGCGGAAATCGCCGCCGAACTCCTGCGCCTGGAGGAGCGGGAGCGCATCGTCAATGAAGAGATGACCGCCCTCAAGGCGCAGCGCGAGGCGTTGCGCAGCACCCTGGACGGCGAGGAAGCCGAACTCACGAAGGAGCGCGTCCTGATCGTCTCGATCGAGGAAAAGGGCGTTTCCGCCCGGAATACGATCGCCAGGCTTCAGGAATCGCTTGCGGACATGGGCCGTGAAATCGGGAACCGGCGGCAGGATATTCTCGCCTGCGAGCGCGAGATGGAATCGCTCCGGGCGGAAGCCGAAGAAGGAAAAAAGCTGCTCGAAACGCTGTACGGGGAATTCGCCGTCGTGGAAGCCGCTCTCGGCGGAAAGCGCGAAGATTATCAGCAGCGCCAGGCGGCCCTCCGCGAACTGGAGTCCGGCCTGCGGGGTGTCCAGCAGGATCTCGACGAGATCCTGAAGCAGGCGGGAGAGACGGAGATGAGCTTCCGGGAATTGAGCTTTCACGCGGATTCCCTGCGGCGCAATATCCTGGAAAAACACGATACGGACCTCGACGGGCTGAAGGCGAGTTTCGTGAAGCTGGAAGAGGCCGCCCTGCAGGAATTGACGGGCTCACTCGAAGCGGACCGCAAGACGCTGGAAAACTTCGGCGAGGTGAACCTGCTCGCCCTCGGCGAGCACGAGCAGCTCAAGGAACGCCACGAATTCCTGACCTCCCAGGTCGCCGACCTTCAGGAATCGCTCGAAACCCTGCAGCGGACGATCACGAGGATCAACAAGATCTCCCGTCAGCGTTTCTCGGAGACCTTCGACGCCATCAATACCTCCTTCAAGGACGTCTTCGGGAGGATCTTCCCCGGCGGGCGCGGCGAGTTGCGCCTCACCGACGAGTCGGACCTGCTGGAGACGGGCGTCGACATCGACATCCAGATTCCCGGCAAGCGCGCCCAAAGCGTCAGCCTCCTTTCGGGCGGCGAAAAATCGCTGGCGGCAATTGCGCTCATTTTCGCCATTCTCCTGTACCGGCCTTCTCCCTTCCTCGTCCTGGACGAGGTGGACGCGGCGTTGGATGACGCGAATGTCTCGCTCTTCAACGGCATCGTGAGGGATATCTCGAACCGCTCTCAGGTCGTCATCGTCACGCACAACAAGCGCACGATGGAGGTCGCCCGGAATCTCTACGGCGTCACGATGCAGAAGCAGGGCATTTCGTCCCTGGTCTCCGTCAACCTCAACTAAGACGGGCGGGGCGCCTCCGCGCATTGCCGGGACCCGTGATCGGCCGCGGTGCTCACCCCCCATCGTCTCCTTCCTTTACATCTTCCGGCGAACATGTTTATATCCGATGCGGGTTGTCATCGCGGGGGCCGTCAGGAGGCCCGGCGGTGTCGAGGTCGCTCCGCGCTTTTCCGCAATGACCGCCGATTTTCTTGGGAAGGACTTTTTCATGGGATCGGAAAACGGCAGGGGATTTTTCGAAAGACTCAAATCGGGGCTCGCCAAGACGCGGCGCCTGCTGACGGCGAACGTCGACGATCTCCTCCTCGGGGAGAGGAAAATCGACGAGAACCTCTTCGAAGAACTGGAAGCGACGCTGATCGGAGCGGACGTCGGCCCCGCTTTCACGTACGAGATGATCGAAAGACTGCGGGAGCAACTCAAACGAAAAGAACTTCAGCAGCCCGACCTCATCCGAAAGACGCTTCGTGACGGGATGCTGGAGATCCTCCGGAAGAACGAAAGCGGCGCCCCTCTGCCCGCAGACCCGCCGCACACGATCATGGTGGTCGGTGTGAACGGGACGGGCAAGACCACGACGATCGGGAAAATGGCCCACCGCTACCGTCAGGAGGGGAAGACCGTCATGGTCGTCGCCGCCGACACCTTCCGCGCTGCGGCCATTGAGCAGCTCGAGGTCTGGAGCCGCCGGGTCGGGGCGATCCTGATCAAGCAGAAGGCGGAAGCCGATCCCTCCGCCGTCGTCTTCGACGCGGTGCAATCCGCGAAGGCGGGCCGGGCGGAGATCGTCATCGTCGACACGGCCGGACGCCTGCATACCAAGGCGAACCTCATGGAGGAGCTCAAGAAGATGAAACGCATCTTCGGCCGGGAACTGCCCGGCGCACCGCGCGAGGTCCTGCTCGTGCTCGACGCCACCACCGGCCAGAACGCCGTCGTCCAGGCGCGGATGTTCAGGGAAGACATCGGCGTCACCGGTATCGTCCTGACCAAGCTCGACGGGACGTCCAAGGGGGGCGTGGTCATCCGCATCGCAAAAGAGCTCGGCCTTCCCATCCGGTTCATCGGCATCGGCGAGGGGATCGAGGACCTTCGCCCATTCAACGCCTCGGAATTCGTCGATGCCCTCTTCGAGCGGGAAGCCGCCTGAAGAAGACCCCGCAGGAAGGCGGTTCAAGTCCAGCCGATGCCGTCCGGACCGGGTCTGCGAAGCATATGGGAAAGATCTTCGCCATAGGGGACATCCACGGTTGCGCCGATCGCCTGGACCGTCTGATGGAAAAGATCCCGGTCGACGAAGAGGATACGCTCGTCTTCATCGGCGATTACATCGACCGTGGACCCGACCCCAGAGGCGTCGTCGACCGCATTCTCAGGATCCGCGAAACCCACCGGAATGTCGTCTGCCTCACGGGAAACCACGAACAGCTCTTCCTGGACTATTACGTCCGGGGACGGGGAGAGGAGACGTTCCTCTACAACGGCGGCATGTCCACCCTGATTTCCTACGGATTCCGGCCGGGCGGCGCGCGCGACGACCTGCGGATCCCGTCGGAGCATCAGGCCTTTTACGAGAGTCTCCCGATCTTCTTCGAGACATCCGACTATATCTTCGTCCACGCGGGCCTGCGCCCCGGGATTCCCCTTGCGGAGCAGAGCGCATTCGACCTCGTCTGGATCCGCGAAGAATTCATCTATTCCGATTACGACTTCGGCAAGCGGGTGATCTTCGGCCACACGCCCCTGTCCTTCGATTACCCCTACAACGACGTCAGAAAGATCGGCGTCGACACGGGCGCCGTGTACGGAGGAAGGCTTTCCTGCGTCGAACTGCCGGAGTGCAGACTCTATCAGGTATGAGTGTCATGAAAATCATCGAATGCGTTCCCAATTTCAGCGAAGGAAGGGATGCCGGCACGGTGCGCGCCATCGCGGCGGCGGTCGAAGGGGTGGAGGGCGTGCGCCTTGCGGATGTGAACCGCGACGTCGATCACAACCGGAGCGTCTTCACCTTCCTCGGAGAAGCGGACGGCATCGTTCGCGCGGCGCTTGCCGCCTTGGAGGCGGCCTTTGCGAGGATCGACCTGCGAGCCCATCAGGGCGTCCATCCGCGCATCGGTGCTGCGGACGTCGTCCCCTTCGTGCCCCTCGCCGACGCTGAAATGGAAGATGCGGTCGCCGCGGCGCACCGCCTCGGACGGGAGGCCGGGGAGCGGTTCGCGGTACCCGTGTACTTTTACGGCGAGGCGGCTCTCGATCCCCGGCGCAGACAGCTTCCGGAAGTCCGGCGGGGCGGATACGAGAAGCTTTCCGAGCGCCTCTGCGACCCGGACTGGAAACCCGACGCGGGGCCCTGCGACTTCAACCCGCGCCTGGGCGCCATGGTCGTCGGCGCGCGGGTTCCGCTGGTCGCCTTCAACGTCAACCTCGCGACGGAGGACCTGTCCCTTGCGTGCGACATCGCCCGGCAGATCCGGGAATCCTGCGGCGGCCTGCCCGCCGTCCGCGCCCTCGGCGTTCCCCTGCGGAGCCGCGGGCTCGTGCAGGTCTCGATGAATCTGACAGACTGCCGCGAGACGCCCGTCGCCGCGGCCTTCCGCCGCGTCCGCGCCCTCGCCGGGCGGAGCGGCGTCGAGATCGCCGAGTCGGAATTGATCGGCCTTGCGCCCAGGGCCGCCTTCGCTGGGATCACGCCCGAAGAGTTGAAGCTGAAGGATTTCTCGGAGGCGCGGCTCCTCGAAACCCATCTCGCGGCGTTTCAATAGAAAGTACATTTGCGGGAGGCCGACAGCCGGCGCGGCAATCTCTCTCCGGCGTCACCCCTGCGAGAGCGGCACTTCCTCCGGCGTCATTCCCGCGAAAGCGGAAATCCAGTGTCTTTCTCCGTTGTCATGCATGCGAGGAGCCGAAGGCCAGCACGGCAATTTCGCTCCAGCGTCATCGCTGCGAGAGCGGAAAACCACCCATATGATCGATCGCCACCTCAGGGATGCCCAGTTGACACCCGAAATAAAGCATGCTACACGGACCATCCTTTCAAAGGATCTCCGGAGCCCCTGTAGCTCAGAAGGATAGAGCAACGGATTCCTAATCCGTGTGCCGCGCGTTCGACTCGCGCCAGGGGCACCAAAATCAAGGGCTCCCGCAAGGGAGCCTTCTCCAGTTTGTCCACAGTTTTCAGATCTCTTTCAAACCCTTGGTTCGGAGCGTCCGGGTCGTAATGTAGCCTGGTTTTGGGATAACCTTTTTGATGGGCGTTACGGGCGTCCCATCCGATACTCTGGTCCAGTCGATGCCAGGCGGCAGACCTACTGTGACCTCTCTCGTCGGCCAGGGCGGAGAGCGTGCCGCTACTGACGTCCTGAAACCGCCATCGTCCGGGACGGATTTCCAGGATGGAAATGTCGGCGTCCATGGTGGGCTTGAGGCTTCCCTTGCGGTCGCTGATTCCCGCGGCCCTTGCGGGGTGGATCGTCGTCATGGCGATGATGTCCTCCAGCGGCAGTCTCATCTCCAAAAATTTCGACATGGCCACGGTCAGGCCGAAGGCGTACGCCGTCACAGAGGGCCTGGAGATGTCCGTGCTGACGGTGGTCGGGAAGATTCCCTGATCCATCATTTTCCGGGCGGTGGAAAAAGTGAAGTTTTTGATGCCGGGGGAGACGTCCAGGACGACGCCGCGGTCCCGCGCGGCCGCGAGCTCCGGATGGATCCTGCCGTCTTCTCCGAGCAGGGCGCCGCTTTGGCCCGTATAGATGTGGCTCAGGATGTCTCCCTGCCGGAGCAGGGGAAGCATCTCTCCGGTCAGAGAAGGCGGGACCTGACGGTGAGGGTCCCCGATGTGCACCATGAGCGGAAGACCGACCTTTCCGGCGGTTTCCCGGGCGGTCTTCACGACGGCGATGCCTCCCGCACGACCAGGTTCCCGACGAGGCGCAGCTTGATGCCCCGGATCCGATCGGGCCGGCTCCGAATCAGGGCCTCCGTGGCGGCCGTGTCGATCTCCTCCGCACAGCGCAACTCCGGCAGGGCGGCCAGTCCGAAAGAGCCGATGTGCAGGAAACAGTAGATGTCGGTTCGCGCCGCGGGCATCACATATCGGGGGAAACCCGCGAAGATGGCCTGTCCGGCGCTGCCGCCGTCGACCACCGTGGTGACTCCCTGGTTTACCCCGACGGCGTCGGGGTTGGCCCCGTTGTTCAGAAAGCCGTCGTACACGTGGTGTGCAGATCGATCAGGCCGGGGACGACGATTTTACCGGTCGCGTCCACGACCTTCTGCGCCTCCCGGCAGGAGATTTCGGGCCCGATGCCGGAGATTCTGCCGCCGCTCACGGCGACGTCCATGAGGCCGTCTGCCTTTTGCGACGGATCGATGACCCGTCCGCCTTTGACCAGAAGATCGTGCATGGTCGCAACCTCCGGTTCGTCATGAATGCCGGCAGAGGAATGGCCGGACAGCATCCACGAATCCGGAGGGGTTGTCCAGCGTCACGTGATGGTCGCTCTCCGGAACTTCGGCGAATTCGACCTGCGGGCACCCTGCCTTCACTTCGGCGGCGATCTCCGGGGTGATGCGGGCGCTGCGGGCGCCCTTGAGGAGCAGCGCGGGGATGCCGATCCGCTTCCACAGGGGCACACAGTCCATTGCATAGCGGCTGGCGTAGACGTTGCGGTCGACCTTGTTCCGCCAGACGCCGTCGTCGGACCGGCGGGCGCTGTTCCGCGCCAGGTGGGCGATGACCTCGGGCGGGGCGGTCGTGGCCGCCGGAAAAAGGCGATACCGCTCGACGAACTCCTCCAGACTGTCGTATCGGCCCCCTTCCCGCAGGCCGACGTCGCGCATGGCCACGATCCGATTCTGAGGGATGTGCAGCGTCGTATCGGCGACGATCAGCCGGCCGGCGCGGCCGGGGTAGGTGGCGGCATACAGCAGCGACACGGTGCCGCCCATCGAATGACCGAGGAGGGTGAAATCGCGCAGACCGAGCCTGTCGACGGCCTCGGCGAGGTCGGCTGCATAGCGCTCGTACGAATAGTCCGGGGGATCGGCCCAGGCGCTGTCGCCGTGACCGCGCTGGTCCATGGCCAAAACGTGATAATCCGGCGAAAGGCCTCCGGCGATGAAATCGAACCAATGGGCATGGGCGCCGCAGCCGTGCAGGCACAGCACCGCCGGCCGCCCCTCCGTTCCGTAATCCAGATAGTGCAGCCGCAGCCCGCCGGTCTTGACATGGCCGCGGATAAAGCCGGCGGGCTGCCGCGCGGATTCGGCTCCTGTGCGGCTGCGGCCCATACCGGTGCGTGAAGTCATGACGTCTCCCCTGGCTGAAGCGCAAACGCCCGCCGCAATCGCCGTGGCTTGTAGCACATTTCCGATGGAAATGCATTTGCCGCCTGCAGGGAAAGGGGTTTTCGCCGCGGCGGATGGAGGCCGTTCCCGAAAAAATATTTGACAATCCGATCGGGTTTGCTTACGGAATTTTATATCGCCGCGGCAGAGGCGGCCCTATGAAGAATGTCGGGAGAATGACGGATGAAAGTCATCGCTGTCAACGGAAGTCCCAGGAAGACATGGAATACGGCCGCGCTTCTGCAAAAGGCCCTCGCTGGAGCGGCGGCACAGGGAGCTGAGACAGAGCTCTTTCATTTGTATGACCTGAATTACAGGGGCTGCGTGAGTTGCTTCGCCTGCAAGACCAGGAACGGCGCAAGCTACGGGGCCTGCGCGGTGAAGGACGGCCTGAGTCCGGTCCTGAGGGAAGTCGAGAAGGCGGACGCCATCGTCCTGGGGTCGCCGATCTATTTCGGGGTCGTTACCGGGGAGATGAGGTCGTTCATGGAGCGGTTGCTGTTTCCTTACACGTCCTATACCGAGCCGCCGGGGACGCTCTTTCCGCGCAGGATCGGGACCGGTTTCATTTATACCATGAACCTCACCGAGGAAGAGGCCGGAGAGCGCGGCTACGACGCATGCATCAAAGCCACCGCAATGACCATGAAGAGAATTTTCGGCTCCGCGGAATCCCTGTGCAGCTACGACACCCTTCAGTTTGACGACTACTCGCGGTATGTCGCCCCGCGTTTTGATCCGCTCAAGAAGGCGCAGAGGAGGGCGGCGATATTCCCCGGAGATTGCGAGAAGGCCTTTGCCATGGGGGAAAGGCTCGTCACGGAACGCCTGTAGCCGGACGCAGGAAGAAAGGCGGTTTTCGCGGGAGGCGTTTGATCCCGCAGGGGCTGAGGCAAGGTTCGCAGATGGCGGCACCGCAGAGGCGGTGCCGATGTACCGCCCCGGGGAGGATTGACCGCGGAGCGTTTCCCGGCGGCTGTGACAAAACCCCTTTCGACGTGCGAGTGGAAGGAGGACATCAATGGCAGCCAGTAAGGACAACAACCATGCGTCATGGATCACCCGGATGATCCGGGACTGGGTGAATACGTCGCCCGAAAACACACTCGAGAACGCGGTCCGTGAAAAGGCCTGGGACGACCCGCTCGTGGGCTTTTCCAGGGGCGACGATGCCTGCTGGGAATCCTTCAAGGAACATGTGGGACCTTTCCATTGGACGCCTGCAGAGGCCTTCGAGAAAGCCTTCCCCGGCAGCCGCGTACCATCCCGGCAACTCACGGTTGTCAGCTGGGTCCTTCCACAGATGCGAAAGACGAAACTGGATTCGAGGAAGGCAAAGACCTATCCTCCCGAGAGCTGGGCGCGGGCGCGGTTCCACGGAGAGATGGTCAACGAGAAACTCCGCAGGCACGTCGTTGCGGAACTTGCGAAGGCGGGCATCAGGGCGACGGCCCCTATGCTTCATCCCGAGTGGTCCCGGATGCCTTCCGAGCGATTCGTCTTTTCCTCCAAGTGGTCCGAACGCCATGCAGCCTTCGTTTCGGGATTGGGAACCTTCGGGCTCTGCGACGGGCTGATCACCCCCCGGGGGAAGGCCATGCGCGTCGGCTCCGTTGTCGCCGAAATCGAAATCCCGCCGACGCCCCGTCCCTACCGGAATCATCGGGAGTACTGCCTGTGGTTCAGTCAGGGAACCTGCAGGAAATGCATCCGGCGCTGCCCCGTGGGTGCGCTCTCGGAGAAGGGGCACGACAAGATTTCCTGCATGAAGCACGTACACGAGACCTGCAAACGCTACATCAGCGAGCATTACGGTTTCGACGGTTACGCCTGCGGTCTCTGCCAGACGGGGGTTCCCTGCGAATCCCGCATCCCCGCGAATGAGGAAGACGAATAGGCAAGGCCGGTGACGGGCCGGCGCTCGCAACGGCACCTCCGGATGGGCGAATCCGGACGCCGGCTGCAGGTGCAGCTCCACTTTCAGAAATCTCCGAGGGATTTGATCTGTTTGTCAGGCGGAATATACTGCATGCGCTCCGCGATATAGTGGGTGGTGATGACCTTGCCGAAATGCTGATAATCGACCTCGCGAAAAAATCCGCCCCAGCGCCAGCCGTGATTGGTGAAAATCGTGAAGAGCCCGTCGCCCTCCTTGATCATGCCCTTGTGGTTCAGGCTGCGGTCCAGATACTTTCGACCCTCCTCCGGGTCCACCTTGTCTCCCTCGACCGCCGGGTTGTAAAGGTCGTTGATGTCGATGGCAATGCCGTAGCTGTGGGAGGAATATCTCGTCGGAACCTGCTCGTCGGCACGGCAATAGAATGCCGATGAGTTGTTCGCCTCGGAGTTCGAAACGCCTTTCGGCAGTCTCTCCGGTAGCAGCATCTTCTCAATGGGGAACCGGATCTCGAAGAGCTGGCGGAAAATCTCCACGACCTCATCGGCCAGCGGTCGATAGACGATCAGTTCGCCGACGTGCGGCTTGTCGTCGAAGCCCCAGTGGCTGAGACGGATGTAGGCCAGTTGCTCGAGGCCGAGCGGGCATCCCTCGTGCCAGGTCCTTCCCGTCATCATGGCCCGTATTTCCGGAGGAATGTCGCTGACCACGGCGGAATACTTCTCGCCGGCAAAACAGGTTGCCGACACCATCAGCAACACCGCCACCACGAGTCTCTTCATATCCCTCCTTCGATGAAGAACGGCCGGGAAATAGCCCAGGTTTGCTTTCGACGGCCAGAGAATGAGACAGAGGGCATTTTCGTGTCAAGCCACAGTTTTTGCCTACCGATATCCTTCCATAGAATCCATGTTGCCCTGCTGTGACCGTGCATTACAATGAGATATCTTCATGCAGGGAACAGGCGAACAGGCGTGACCGGGACCTTGCAGGGGATGAGCAAAGAAACGGTGGGAGGAGGACAGCGACATGGCTACGGCGGCGGGAATGCGATTGGCACAAGTCATTCGGCAGAGGATCGAAGAACTGAAGAGGCTCTGTGAGGGGGTTGATGAAGAGACGGCTTCACGCGCGCCCGAGGGACGGTGGTCTCCCAAGGAGATCCTTTCCCATCTCCTGGGTCCCGAAGGAAAGGGCCACGTGCCGGCCCTGCAGGCGTTTCTCGACCGCGAAACCCCCCGGCTCGACATGGAGGCGGCAAACCCTTTCTTCTCCGAAGGACGGGCGCGGATGAGCTTCCGCCACCTTCAGGAGGAAGTCGAACGGGAGTACGAAGGCATCGCCGAGTTTGCGGCGGGCCTGTCCGCGGAACAGCTTGAGCGCAAGGCGCAGATTCCCATGCTCAAAGACTCGCCACTGGGCGAATACCCGACGCTGGAGGGGTGGATCGGAGGTATCGGAGAATACCATCTTCCGTTCCACATCAACCACATGCGCGAGATCCTGCAGGCGCTCGGTGTCCCGGTCTCGGTGAGGCCGAAAGACGCGTAGGCCGGAATTCCCTTCCCGGCCGCTTCATCCGCCCAGCCCCCGGCGGATCATCATCACCCCGATGGCGGCCAGAAGAATGCTCATGAACTTGGCGACGGCGCGTGTCCCCCCCTCGCCGAGAATCCGGATCAGGATTCCTGAGGCCCGGAACACGAGATACACCAGCACGAGGTTCATCAGGAGCGATGCGATCGTCGGCCAGATCCCGTAGGAATCCAGCAGCAGCAGGAGGGTCGTCAGGACGGCTGGGCCGACGATCAGGGGCATGCCGATCGGCACGATCCCGACATCGCTTTGACGCCCCTCTTCCTTGCGTTTCACGCCGAAGATCAGATCGTTGATGGACAGGGCCAGGAGGAGGATCCCTCCGGCAACCTTGAAGTCATTGATCTCGACGCCCAGGACCTTCAGGGCGAATCTCCCCAGAAACAGGAAAACCAGCCCGGCCGCCAGGGCGGTGAAGATGGACTGGCGGATGACCCTGATCCGCTCATCCCTCGAAAGCGAAAAGGTCAGCGAGATGAAGATCGGGAGCAGGCCGATGACATCGATGGCCACGAAGACCGGGATGAAGGCCAGGGCATAATCCGTCATGGTTCAGACCTCCGCGCCGCGTGGGGCAGGACATCCGTTTTCGTCCGTCTTCAATAAAAAATACTCTCAATGCCGAAGATTATCAATACGCCGGGCCGCTGTTCGCGTCCAGGCGCGGCGGTCCGCAGAAGCTTCGTCGGGTCGATCCTTTCCACGGTGTGCGGCTTGTCGACGAAGGTCCGGGCGTCGGTTTCCCGGACGCTCTTCACGCGGTCCGTCTGCGGGTAGCGCCGACCGTGAGCGCCCTTGCCCGGCGATGACGACGGCCTCTACAATGCGTACAGGAACAACGGCTGTTCGGCGACCCTCCGCACCTTCCCTTCTCTTTCCAGGAATCTCAGGTGGGCGAGCGCCTCACTCATCGCGAACCATTTCTGCGGCAGGGGAAAATCCTCCCAGGAAGGGCAGTCAAGATCCCACGTCATGCGCCCGGCGATATCGTACGCGTTCCGGGGACCGTCGCGGAGGATCGCCAGGATTTCTTCGTTGCGTTTCAGATGGTGATGCCGCAGTTCGTCGATCCGTGCGGCGGGATTGCCGAGACGCCGGCGGTGGCCGGGCAGGACGCGATCGATTTCCATCCCCTTCATCTTTTCGAGGCTGTCCAGATAATCCCGCAGGGGGTTGATGCCCTCGCGCCAGCAGGTGATGTTCGGCGTGATGTCCTGAAGCAGATGATCTCCGGCGATGAGCAGGCGCTTCTCCGGGTCGTACAGGCACAAATGGCCCGGCGTATGGCCGGGCGTGGAGACGCAGCGGAAACGGTAATCCCCGATATCGAGGCGCGTCCCGTCCGCAAGGAGCGTCATTTCTTTCGGTATCTGGGCCATGAACCGGTAGCCGGGATGATTCCGGATTGCGCCGTCCAACGCGTCTTTCGGGAAGCCGTTGCGCTCCGCGTGGGCGACCATCTCTTCCCATCCCTTCCAGGATCGAACCCATTCCGCATCGGGGGCATTGAAGTAGACGGTACGTCCCGGCCGGACGATCCGATACACGAGACCGAAATGGTCGGCGTGGAGATGGGTGATGAAGAAATCCGTGCGGTCGAGGTCGACATGCAGATCGTGCAGGCCCTGCCGCAGGGCGGCAAGGCATTCGGGATGGTCGAAGCCCGTGTCCACGACGAGGTTCCTGTCCGAACCACTGACGACATACGCGTTCAGCGCCTTCAGCGGGCTCTTCGGCAGGGGGACTTCGATGACGTGCAGGCGGGGAAGGATCTGTTCCGTGGCGGCCATGAATACGATACCCCATGTTTCTTGATGACGCACTCCCTAGCACGGCGGCCGGCCCGATGCAAACGCTATCTGGGCGCCGAACATGCCGCCGGGTGAACCGGTCCGGCCCGCTCCCGAAAGCGCCGGGAAATCCCTTGACGTCGCAGGGGTACTCTCGGCACGGGCAGCGGCACAGGCCATGCGTGCCGCCCGAACAGCGCCGTTACGATTTCAGATAGCTGTGAAGGCCGGGGAGGTAATTGACGCCGAAGTAGGTGAAGAGGACGGCGGCAAAACCGAAGATGCACAGGGCCGCGATTCGTCCGCCGCGCCATCCCCGGACGAGCCGGACGTGGAGCAGCGCCGCGTAGATCAGCCAGGTGACGAGGGACCAGGTTTCCTTGGGGTCCCAGCTCCAGTACGATCCCCAGGCGTGGTGCGCCCAGACCGAGCCCGTGGCGATTCCCAGCGTCAGGAGGATGAAGCCGAAAACGACGTTGTGATAGAGAAGTTCGTCGATGCTTTCCCTGTCCGGGAGCATCCGCAGGAATCGACCGGTCAGCCCCTTTTGTTCGCCTTCCCGCCGCTTCAGGAGGAACATGACCGCCAGGGCGAAGGCGATGGTGAAGGCTGCGTAGCCGAGGAAGCAGCTGACCACGTGGCTGATCAGCCAGTTGCTCTGCAGCGCCGGGACCAGGGGCTGGATCCTGCTGTTCACGGTCGGGGAAAAGGATGCGTAGGCCATGCAGATCAGGGCGGGCGGAGTGACGAAAACGCCCGCGCTGCGCGAGCGGGTCCGCCATTCCGTCAGCAGGTACAGCAGGACCATCGCCCAGGCGAAGAAGACGAGGGATTCATAGAAATTCGAGAGGGGCGCATGGCCGATCCCCAGGCGGTAGGAGTCGATCCACCGCAGCACGAGGGCGACCGTCTGCGCGGCGAAACCGATGAGAAGCGTCCAGCTGGCGCCGACTCCCCAGGTCTCGCGGTTCGTGATGACGCGCAGGAGATACAGGAGAAAGGCGCCGAAGTAAAAAAACGTGACCGCGCTCAGGATGACGGTATGGCTCATAGGCTCGCTTTCGTGTATCCGCCGAGGATGCGCCGCATCTCTTCTTGAAGGCCGCGCGGATCGCGGCTGCTCCGGCCGCTGATGCCGATCTGGGTGCGGCCGCCGCTTGTCCCGACGCGGACCTCGATCTGCCGATGACTGGAGAAGAAGACCGCCATCAGTCCCGCGAAAAGCAGGAATGCGCCGGCGGCGACGACCGGCGCGCCGGGATCGCGGGCGACCTGCAGCCCCGTGTAATATTTCCGTTCCAGGCGATCGAGGGAAAAGACGTAAGGGGCGAAGAGGCCGGGGTTGAACATCGGCACCTGTCGCACGATGCCCGGGTTCGCCCTTTCGATCTCTGCGATCTCCTGGAACACCCAGAAGGCGACCTGTCCCTTCGGCGTTTCGACGACCAGCTTCACGGCAGGTCCCATCTCCATCATGTTTTCCACGATGCGTGCGACCCGGACGCGGGCCCCCGCTTCGGGCAGCTCAACGGCCTCGCCAGCGCCGATATTCACGCTTTGCTCCTTCCCGGCGCCGCGTCGGAATCCGAGGCTGATCCTGCCGCCGGGCGCAATGCCGTAGCTCGCCTGATAGAAGCGGAATCCCTCGAACAGGATCGGGGAATTCACCCGCAGGAACCCGTGATGGGCGACGCGTCCGCCCTTCAGGAAGGTCAGGTCGGAGCGGTATTCCTTCGGTGCGCCGCTCTCATAGAAATCGACGCTGAAGCGGTCGCAGCGAACGGCGAAGTCGAATTTCTTCTGCTCCTCTCCACCCCTGAGGTACGCAACATCGGAGGACTCGCCCTCCACCAGGTTGACGTAGGCTTTGAAGCCGAAGAGGGAGCCGGCCAGGGCGCCGGCGATGATGACAAGGACGCCCAGGTGGATCACGTAAACGCCGAAGCGCGAATAGCGGCCACGGTCGGCATAGAGAAAGTCCGTTTCTGCCCTGGTCCTCCGCCCTGCGAGCCGGTACGTTTTCTTCAGCAGATCCTCCATCCGCTTCAAGGCCTCTTCCGGCCGGTCCCCGGTTTCCAGGCTGAGGGTCGGGGGGAGATTGCCCGGCGGCACGGAGGGATCGGTGAAGCTGTCTCCCCGGAAGGCCCGCAGGCTTGCGGGGAACCGGTTCAACGAGCAGACCACAAGATTCAGGGACAGGAGTCCCAAAAGGGCATGGAGCCATGGCGAATGGAAGACGTCGGAGAGGCGTAGCGCGTCCACCACGGCCGCCCACCCGGTATGGGCGTGCCGCGCAGCCTCCATCGCCGTGTCCCGCTGGGGGATCACCGTTCCGAGCACGGCGAGAAGGACCAGCAGGGCCAGGAGGACGACCGTAAGCCTGACGGAAGAAAGGAATGCCCACAGGGGCCGGGGTTTTCTCGTGTTCGGGAGATCTTTCTCGGGCATCGCGGCGGGCCTCAGAAGAAGAACAGGGACCAGAGGATATGGCCCAGCAGGAAGAGCCCGAGCAGCAGGCTGGCAAGTCCGAAGGTGGCTCCGAGAAGCTTCAGGGGGATACCGGGATAAGGCCGCTTCATGGATTCGAAACGGGGGCTGTCCTTGAGGCGTTCATACTCAAGGGGCCGCTGTTCCTTCAGATCCTCCAGCGTGTAGGTGCCCGTGAAGATGATCCGATCCATGGGGAACTTGTTGGGGATGAAGTGGGTGTTGAAGAAGTGTACGGTGAAGATGAAGAGCGCCGCCAGCAGGGCCTCCTCAGAATGCACAAGGGATGCCACGTTGAGGACCCAGCCGGGCAGGAGATAGGACGACCACTCCGGCACCCAAAGCAGGATGCCGGAACTGCCGATGGCGAACATCCCCCAGAAGACGGCCCAGAAGTCGAATTTCTCCCAGTAGGTCCACCGGTCGAATTTCGGCATCTCCCCGCGGTCGAAGAACCACAGGAACATCCCCTTGAAGTCCTCCAGGTCCTTCCGGTTGGGGACGAGGGAATCGGGCCCGAAGAGCCTTCCGAGGAATCCCCGCCGTCCCAGACCCTTCGGGAACAGGAAACGCAGGGACAGAAAGGCGACGTAGGCGACGATGGCGATGAGAAGGAGGGCCGCGCCCCGGTGAAAGAGTCCCGCTACATGGGCTCCGCCCCAGAAATTCATCAGGATCTTCGACCAGGCGGCGTCGTGGTACTTCAAGGGGAATCCCGTCATGACCAGCGTGAAGAACGACAGGATCAGGAGGACATGCATGATGCGTTCCCAGGGGGAGAAGCGCTGGATCTGCTGGAGGCCTTCACCTTTGGCGAGAAGGGCCTGGGGCAGGATCCCCGCCTTTTCCATGCGGTGCTTCTCCCAGTACGTCTTCCGCCACCACAGGACGGTGTGGAGCCAGAAGAAGCACAGGGTTCCGGCCAGCAGGCCGGACATGGCGACGAAGGTCCAGAAGAGCGCGGGGTACAGCTTGCGGTCGCGGTAATCGGGATGGGCCTTGTAGTCGACGAAACGGGGATGGAATCCCCTATGGCAGCGTCCGCAGTTTTCCACCAGATGGCTCGGATGGATGCTCGACCGCGGGTCCTCCTTGGGGAGCATGTTGTGGGTCGTATGGCAGTCGGCGCAGCCGGCAACCTTCGCCGGATATCCGATGCCCTGGACCTTGCCGTGGTAGGTCTGCTCGTAGTAGGCGACGATCTGCGGGTTCAAGTTGTTGCGCTTGGCCAGGGCGGGGTCGGCGTGGCAGCGCTTGCAGTTCCGGCTGTAGAACTCGCGGGCCTGCTCCGGATACTGCTCCAGAGAGGTATGGAAGACCTGCGTGCTGTGGAGGCCGTGGCAGTCCGAGCAGGTCGCGGCGTCTTCGTTTCCCTTCAGGACCGCCTCCGCGTGTCCCGACGCAACGTATTCCTCGTTGGCGTGGCATTCGGTGCACTTCTCGATGATCGCCGCCTTGGTCTTCTTGGCGCGGGGGCGGAAGGAATGGATGTCGCGGTGGCAGTCGCTGCAACGGAAATCGAGCTGGACGTAGTGGAAATTCTGCCGGTATCTCCGGGCGATCTCCTCGTGGCAGCTGCCGCAGTGCACGGCCGCCGGCCTTTCCTCCCCCGCGCTGTGCCGCTCCTCATTCGTGATCCCGGTATGGCAGCTCGTGCAGCTGTTGTCGCCGTGGACCGACTTGGGAAATTCCGCACGGAAGAGGTGATCGTCGTGGCAGGAGAGACAATCCAGTGTGGCGCTCCAGGCGGAGCGCTCCGCGGCGCAGAGCGCTCCCAGGAACGCGGTGGCGGTCGCCGCGAGGAAAAGGATCGGGAAAATCCGGCTGGGCAGGCCCTGTCGCATGCTATTTCCTCTTCGCGTTCTTCTTTTCCTTCTCCAGCATGGCCTCCCACGAGATCATGCCTCCGAAAAGAGGCCTCACGTCGAATCCCCGTGAGGCGAGATAGTTCGCCGCAAGAGGGGAGCGGAAGCCCCGGTTGTCCACGATGACCAGCGGGCGGTCAAGGGGAAGCTCCCGCCAGCGACGGTGCAGCTGGTGCATGGGGAGGTTGATCGCGCCTTCGATATGCCCTTTCCGGAAGATGTTTTCGGAACGGATATCGACAGGGAGAACGGCAGCCTTCTCCGCCAGCATCTTCCTCAGGGCAGGTGGCTTGACCGATGCAATCGCCCGCCGGGGAATCCGCTCCGCCGCGACCGTGGCGTAGCCTGCCCGTTTCCAGGCCGGCATCCCGCCGTCCAGGACGTAAACGGCCGTATATCCATGCCGGACCGCCACATCGGAGGCTTCGCAGCTCTTCTGGGAGATGTCGCTTTCGCAGTAGAAGACGATCAGCCGGCCCTTGTCGGAAGGAAGCTCGCCCACCCTCTCTTCCATCTCTTCGGAGGGAATGCAGATCGATCCGGCAATGCTGTGGTCGAGGCATTCGATCAGCCCCATATTGTTGATAAGGAGGGGCTTCTTTCCTCCGGCCAGCATCTGCGCGAGCTCCTGCGGAGAAATCTTCTTCGCGCCGGTCTCCGCGGCCTCCGCCGGGGCGCAGATCAGCGGAAGGAGCAGAACGGCGATCCACAATCTTCTCCGATGAAAGATACGGCGCATGGGTCCCAAAGCCTCGCTATTCGTGGGCGGGCACGCTGCGGATGCCCCACCCGTACATCTGCGGTTCCGCGTTCGGCTCTTTCGGCGTCGGATAGTTCTCCCTGAGAAAGCGCCCCACGTTCAGGATCTTGAGCTTCGTGAAGAAGGGAGCGGTATCGCTGTGGCAGTCGAGGCAGCCGTCCGGGCTGCCCTTGGCCCCGTAGGTCTTCTTCTCGACGGGTGCCACGTTGTGGAAGACGGCATAGGATGGCCTCTCGTCCGGCTTCACGATTTCACTGGAGGTCAGCTTGCCCCCGCGGATCTCGTAGAGGCGCTGCCCGACAAGGACGACATTCTTGAATCCGGCTTCTGAAAGCGACCGGATCATGGCAGCGATGTCCTTTTCGGTGGCGACCGTCGGCGCCATGACCGTTTGCCCCCTTTCATTCCGGACCTCGATCATCGAAAGTCCCCTGAGGCCGTCCAATGCCCGGCGGACATGCGCTGCGCCGATCGGCCTGATCGATCCGTCGGCCTGCCTTTCCCCGAACCATTTTGCGGGTGCATGTCCCCCCGTGCCGGCCGGAGGGCGCAGGCCCCGCGGTAGCTCGGAGGACGTCACCTTGTCCTTTTTCACTTCATAGACGCGGCCCGCCACAAAGACCACGTTCGCAAATCCCATCTCCGTCAGGGCGCGTATCGCCAGGCGGATGTCTTTCCCTGTCGCGACGTCGGGAACGGCGGTCAGCCTTCCTCCCCCGCCTTTCGTCTCCTGCATGGTCATGCCCTCGAGGACCCGGAAGGACTGAAGGACATACTGGATGCTGATCGGCTTGATCTCGCCGTTTTCCTGCCGCTCTCCGAACCACTGCAGGGCCTTCGCGTAGACGGGGAAGGAGTACGAAGAGGCTGCCGGCGGCGCCTCGTAGGGAACGACCTTGTCCCCGGTCAGTCCGTAGACGCGATCGGCGACGAAGACGACATCGGAGAAGCCGAGTTCCGTGAGGGCGCGTATCATCCGACCCATATCGGCTTCGGTGGCGACGGTCGTCGTCTTCACCTTGTTCCCTTTGAGGTCCCGCACCTCTACATCCGTCAGGCCCTTGGCGTTCCGAAAGGCCCGGCGCACGGACGCAAGATCGATCGGGCGGATCCCGCCGTTGTCGAGTTTCTCTCCGAACCACTGGGACGCCCTCGTCACGCAGGGCACGTACGACCGGTTTCCGTCGGAGCGTTCGGCGCGCGTCATCCAGGGCTGCCAAGGCGCTGCAACGGGGACGGTCCAGTCGTCCGTCAGCCTGATCCGTTCCAGCTTGTCCGCCGTGTACAGACTTTCCTCTCCCGACGCGAAGTCTTCGAGATAAACGGCCCTGCCCGGCTGCCCGGTAGCGTGGCAGGCCGAGCAATGCAGCAGGGAAAAATGGAACGATGCCCGCGGAAACTTTTCCCGGTGCGTCTTTGCGGGATTCGGAGCTTCCTTCGGCATGCCGGGACGCGCCGGCCGGTACCGGCCCTCGAGATGGCACCTTGCGCAGGTCTTCATGCCCGTGCCGTCGAGACGATCCCTGACGGTGCCCTGCGGCGACCAGCCCTTGGCGATGTTGTGCCGCAGCCGCTGGGTCTTCGTACTGCCCGCGAGGGGATGGCAGTCCGTGCACTGCAGCCCTGCGGCGATATGGACGTCGTAGGCAGCCTCATGGATCGTCCCCGCCTTCCGGGCGTCCATATCCCGGTGGCACTGGAGGCAACTCTGCGAACCCACCTGTTTGCTGATGAGCCGCCCGCGGAGTTTGCCCTCTTTCGTGAAGAGTCTGTCATCCTTCCAGGAATAGTCGACGACGGGACTCCGCGAGAGATTCCACGTGCCCTCCGCAAAGGCATCGGAATCCGGTCCGGCCTTCGGATCGGCGTAGGTGAAGACGGCGCCCCGAATTTCCCCCAGGCCCGCGCCCGCCGTAGCGGCCCACCGGTAGTTTCTCCTGCCAAGCTCCGCATTTCTCCGGCCCATCCCGTAGCCCGGCAGATGGCACATCAGGCAGTCCCCCTCCACGACGCCGCTTTCCTCAAAGTGACTCTGTCCGTCGGGGGCGAAGCGTGAACTGTAATCGCCGTCGCGATGGGAACGGCTGCGCTGTTCGCCTTCGATCAGGGTTCGCGAGAAATCGGCCTTTCCGCCCGCCTTCCGGCCGTATTCGAGAGGGCCGCCTCCCGGATGCATCCACCCGGAGGCCGCAGAGAGGGGCCTCCCGTCGGGGTCGAATTTACCGCCCGCGCCAATCCAGTCATAGGCGGACAGATCACTCCCCCGCGGGTCCGTCCCGCTCTTGGCGGCGACGCGGCCGGGGAAAGTCCCCGGAGTGAAGCCCTTGCCGAAGCGGCCCGGCGAAAGGACCCAGGGGCGGCGCGGATCGTAGTCGTCCCTCATCTCGTCGAAGCCCTGCTGGAAATGGTATCCCGAGGTGATCGTCGCATAACCGTGGCAGGTCCCGCAGGTCTTCCGGGGGCTGTAGGCATCGGCCGCGTTCTGGGCAGGGGAGATGCGTTCCCCCAACTCGTTCTTGAGCCAGATGTCCCGATGCCGCCACTCCGCCGACTGTACCGGGAGTGCCGACAGGATCAAAAGCGCGCAGATTGTGGCCGTTGCATCCTTCGCTGCCACGGGAATGCCCTTCCTGTTCTCGCCCGCCGGAACCGGGATCAGCGTCCCGATCCCGGCGGTGAAGGTTGTCCTGCTTCGGTTCCGTCATCCGATCGGCGTGCACCGGATGAACGACGCTATTCTACGGTTCCATCGGCGCCGCCGGGTCCTTGGCGTAGTCCATCATCGAACCATCGTAGAGCTTGGCGTTCTTGTAGCCCAGCACCTCGTGCAGCATGAACCACCAGGCGGTCGCGACCCTCCCCGAATCGCAGTACACGATGATTTCCTTGGAGGTGTCCGTTCCCACGACACCGGCGGCCAGAGCGGCGATCGCTTCCTTGGGTTTGTACGTGCCGTCAGCCTCGTACAGCGCCGTCGTCTCAAGAAGCACCGCACCCTTGATGTGTCCCGCCTTGGCGACGAAATCGAGTTTCTTTTTCCCGGCGAAGGTGTCGGGATCGCGGGTGTCGACGATGACGGCCTTTCCTATGGCAGCCAGGACGTCATTCTTCTTGACGACCAGGTCCTTCTGGAACTTGCCCGTGAAGGCCTTCGATCTCGGCCTCACGGCTTCGGTGGAAACGGTCTTCTTGTCGGCCGCCCACTTGTTGTATCCGCCGCTCAGAACGGCGACGTCCGCCACGCCCGCGTACTTGAGCGTGAAGGCGATGCGGGTGGCGTTCACTTTGTCCGTCATCGTGTCGGTCTTGCCCACGACAACGACCGAAGAGGTCGCTTCAATCCCGGTCGAGGAGATGATGTCCCGGAGATCGTCGTCGGCGGGCAGCTCGTTCAGGAGATCCCCCTTCTTGACGGCCCAGGAGTCGTAGACGACGTTTATGGCACCGGGGATGTGACCGGCCCTGTACTCTTCGACCTTCCGGATATCGAGAACGACGACCTTGTCGAGGTTCTGTCCGAGCCAGTCCGTCGTGACGACGGGTTCGATGTCCGCGGCGAAGGACAGACAGGCCAGGGACATCAGCAAAACGATGCCTACGGTCATTGCAAGCCATTTCGATTTATTCTTTCTCATCATACGATCTTCCTCCTATTCGCTTATGGGTATGGGTTTGGGGTTATACAGCAACTCCAGGTTGGCCTTGGAACCATCCTTGATGAGTTGATCCTTTGTGAGAAATCCTTTCTTCTCTTCGTGGCAGGCGTCGCAATAGCGGGTCCGTTCCGTCCGCTTCCGGATGTTGTGCGCAGGCGTGTCCCAGTAGTTGGGCAGGCGATCGAATTGCTCCATCTTGATCCCCTGGTTCTTGAAACTGTCCCGGACCGTGGGAATCAGACGGAGGGTCGTGATCTGTTTTCTGTTCTTGGGACTCATGCCGAGCATGAAACCGGGTTTCGCTTCCGACCCGCCGCCGACATGGCAGTTGTAGCAGTTGCGGTATTCTGCAGAAGAGTGGCATCCGAAGCAGCTCACCTTGTCCGCGTGTCTGAGGTGCGCGGTCTGGGCCGTGAGTTTCGCTTCCCCGCCGACACGGTGGCAGTCCCGGCAGGAGGGGCGGTCCCTCACCTCTTCCTTGACCCGGTAGGCGGTGCCGTCGCCGTGGAATTCGCGCTTCTTGTGGCAGTCCAGGCACATCATGCCCTTCTGGTAGTGGACATCGGCCGTGCCGCCGTATTCGCCGGTGAACTCGGGATAGACCCTTCCGCCGTGGCAGAAGGCGCAGGTCTTTCCTTCGTCTTTCTTCACGAAGCGATGCCCCTTGATGAGGCCGACACTGATGCCGCTGATCAGCGGCGACTTCACGTGACAATCCCCGCAGGAGGCGTGACAACTCCGGCAGGATTTTTCGAATACTTCGGCATCGAAGCGCTTTGCTTCGGCCTGTGACATCCTTTCGATGATGCGGTTCCGTTGACCGGCCGTCGTAAAATGCAGCGATTTTCTGTAGGTTGAAACGATTTCCGGGTGGCACTCCCCGCAGACCTTGAGATTTTCCGACGGCCGTTTCTCGCGTCCCTTATGTGCGAGATCCATCTCCATTTGCGAATCGTCGCCCTGGTGACAGGCGGTGCATCCTTTCGCGAAATGCCCGTCTTCTTCGATCAGCTTGCGATCGACGAGAAGCCCTTTGTAGTACGTTTCCGCCGAGACCGGCGGAGGCGCCCCTGCTCACCCCTGCGCCTCACCCGTCGGAATGTCCGGCACCTTGCAGAGTCTCTTCAAGGCGGCGTCATCGGTGTGGCAGGTAACGCAGGAGCTCTCGTTCCTGGCTGTTGTGGGTGCGGAAAGGACCAGCAGGAAGACGAAGAAAAGGACCGCTCCGGTAACGATTCGGGATTTCACGCGCTGCTCCTTCGGGAATCGCTGGCTGGTTCCATCGTACTCGATGGATGGGGTCCGTACAACGTTTTTTTGCACGCCTGTTACAGCGCGGGGCCGGGCAGTGCTTTCATGATCGGTCGGCCGTTCAGCCGGGCTTCCTCGTGACCATGCCGCTTGCGATCAGTTCCTGCAATTGGGCCAGCAGCCGACGTTCCTGAGCGTCGACATGCGAGTCCCAATGGGCGAGGGCAAGAATCCGCTCGTACTCCGAGGTTGTGATTTCGTGGTCTTCGATGGCCTTTTCGATCATGACCTTCAGTTTTGCCGCTTCCGTACTCAACATGACCGCCATCCTCCGCCGGAAATGAAATCGTCACAAAATAATCAGTTCCATCCCGGGCTGTCAACGTCGGGCGGGTGACCTGTGAAAATCCCTGTTGAAGATTGGAACATTTCTGTGTAGTAAAGGCAACAATTTTGTTCCGTCCGGCTCCTGCCGGACCGTTCCTTCAGGAGGTGGATGCATCGACGATGCCCAGCAGGATGGGATTCGATAACGAACGTTACATTCAGGAACAGACGGCGGAGATCCTCGAGCGCGTGAAGCGGTTCGACAACAAGCTCTACCTCGAATTCGGCGGCAAGCTCCTGTTCGATTTTCACGCCGCCCGCGTCCTGCCCGGCTACGACCCCAACGTGAAGATGCGGCTGATCCGGGAACTCAAGGACAAGGCCGACATCCTCCTGTGCATCTACGCGGGAGACATTGAGCGCAAGAAGATCCGCGCCGACTTCGGCATCACCTACGATGCCGACGCCCTGAAGCTGATCGACGACCTCCGCGGGTGGGGCATCGACGTGCGGGGCGTCGTCATCACCCGTTTCGACGGACAGCCTGCGGCGACGCTGTTCAAGAACAAGCTCGAGCGAAGGAACATCGAGGTCTTCACCCACCGATTCACCAAGGGATATCCGACGGACGTAGAATCTATCGTGAGCGACGAAGGGTACGGGGCGAACACGTACATCGAGACGAAGAAGCCGCTGGTGATCGTAACCGGCCCGGGGCCCGGAAGCGGAAAACTCGCCACATGCCTCTCCCAACTCTACCACGAGTACCGGCGGGGCGTGAAAGCCGGGTATGCCAAGTTCGAGACCTTTCCCATCTGGAACATTCCCCTCAAGCATCCCGTCAACGTCGCCTACGAGGCAGCCACCGCCGATATCCGCGACTTCAACCTCATCGACCCCTTCCACCTGGAGGTCTACGGGAAAATGTCGGTGAACTACAACCGTGACGTGGAGGTCTTCCCGGTCGTCAAGAGAATCCTGGGAAAGATCACGGGCGGGGATTCCTTCTACCAGTCTCCAACGGACATGGGAGTGAACCGAGCGGGTTTTTCCATCGTCGACGACGGCGTGACCAGGGAAGCCTCCAAACAGGAGATCCTCCGGCGCTATTTCCGGTACCGGTGCGAGTATGCCATGGGATTTGCGGACAGGGAGACGGTCCAGCGCGTCGAGCTGTTCATGAAGGATTTCGTCATCCGGCCGGAGGACCGCGCCGTTGTCAAACCCGCCTGGGAGGCGGCTCGGCAGGGCCAGGCGCTTGACAAGGGAAACGAGGGGATTTTCTGCGGTGCCGCCATCGAGCTGAAGGACGGCACCATCATCACCGGCAACAACTCGGCCCTGATGCACGCCTCATCGAGCCTGGTTCTGCACGCCATCAAGCACCTGGCCGATATCCCGGCGAAGATCAAGCTGTTGCCGGACACGATCACGAACTCCGTGCGAAACCTGAAGACCGATATCCTCAACGAAAGGACCGTCAGTCTCGATCTCGAGGAAACGCTCATTGCGCTGAGCATCAGCGCGACGACGAATCCCGCGGCGCAGCTCGCGATCGAGAAGCTGACGGAGCTGCGCAACTGCGAGGTCCACATGACCCACATTCCCACGCCCGGCGATGAGGCGGGCCTGCGGCGTCTCGGGGTCAACCTGACCAGCGAACCACATTTTTCCACGAAAAACCTCTTCATGCCCTGACAAGAACGATCAGGTTTCCTGCAGAGCTGCCGGAGCTTTCAAGGGGGCTTGACAATGCTTTTTCTCTATTATAATTATTTCCCCGCAAATATAATTTATTCTACACTATGCGCCGGCGGGTTCGGAGGTGGATATTGATGAATGATATGAACGACAAAGAGATCAAGAAGTTCATCCCATGGGTGGATGCCCTGGCGGAAACCTTCGGCAAGAACTGCGAGGTCGTACTGCACGATCTCTGCAATCTCGACAGGTCCATCGTGAAGATTGCAAATGGTCACATCACCGGCCGCGATGTCGGCGCACCGATCACGGATATGGGCCTGCGTCTGTTCGAGGAAAACAAGCAGAGCAGGAAAGATACGGCTGTGATCGGATACCGCACGAGAACGAAAGAGGGGCGCGAGTTGAAGTCGACGACCCTTTTCATCCGGAACGACAAGGGGGATACCGTGGGGTGCCTGTGTATCAACATCGATCTGACGCCCTATCTGTCCACAAAGAATCTCATCGATCAACTCTGCCAGACCGCCAGCCGTCAAGATGCCGCCGGCGAGAACGGATCTCCGGAAAAGTTTTTGTCCGACGTCGATTCCCTGATGGAGCAACTCATTGAAAAGGCGGTAAAAAAAGTCAACAAGCCGATTGTCTCGCTGTCCAAGGCCGACAAGCTGCAGATGATGCGGGATCTGAAAAAAGAGGGCTTCTTCCTGATCAAGGGGTCGGTGAAAAAGCTGTCCGGTGAGCTGGGGATTTCAGTCCCGACCACCTACAAGTATCTGGAAGAGATCTAGGGCCCTGAAGGCCCCGCGCGGGACCGCCGTGCCTCCGCGCCGTCCCATGGCGAAGAGCGATCCAAAGAAAAGGAGGGTGGATAAGGAATGAAAAGAGAGATTGTGGAAACGAAAGACGCACCGGCCGCGATCGGCCCTTACTCCCAGGCGGTCAGGGCCGGTCATCTTGTATTCGCCTCCGGCCAGATTCCGCTGGATCCCAGGACCGGCGAACTGGTCGAAGGAGGGATCGAGGAACAGATCCGCCAGGCCATCCTGAATCTCAAGGCGGTCCTCGATGCCGCCGGGGCGGGGCTGGAGACAACGCTGAAGACGACGCTCTTTCTGGTGCGCATGGAGGACTTCCCCAAGGCCAACAAGGTCTACGCCGAGCTCTTCCACGGTGCCAATCCCGCCCGGTCCTGCGTGGCCGTGACGGCACTGCCCAAGGGAGCCCAGGTGGAAGTGGAGGCCGTCGCCCTGTGCCGATGACAAGGGGAAGGGGCGGGGTTCGTGAACGTATGAAAGCGATCCGACATCGATCCGGAGAATCGGTGTCGTCTGAGAAAGGACCTTGTCAATGAAGGAAGATTCCTTCTTCAAATCCATCCTGCTGCGTGAACTGATCCCGGCGACCGGATGCACCGAAGTCGGTGCGGTGGCCCTCGCCGCCGCGTGGGCCGTCCGGGCCCTGGATGTGCCGGCGGGCAGTGTTGAATCGATCGAAGTCGAAGTCGACAACAATACCTATAAGAACGCCGTCGGTGTGGGGATACCCGGAACCGGTGAGACGGGTCTGGGGTTTGCCGCCGCCGTGGGCGCAGTAGCGGCGACGGGGGACCGCCTCGGGCTCCAGATTCTGGAAAATCCCAGCCCGGCGACAGTGGAAAACGCGCGCCGTCTCCTCTCCACCGGCAGGGTCCGGATCGTGCGGGCCAGGGAGTCCAGGGGCATCCTGATCCGGGCCAGGGCACGGGGTGGGGGAAGTGAGGCCTCGGCCCTGATTCAGGGCAGCCATGATCACCTGGCAGGCGTAGAGAAGAATGGAAAGATCTTCCCCGGCGTGCCCGTCTCCGACAAAGACCCCTCGAAGCTTGCCGAGGACGTGAAAAAACTGCGTTACGGCGATCTGGTGAACTATGCCAGGACGGTCGATCTCGAAGGGCTGCCCATCATCCGGGAGGCGCTCCGGATGAACATGCTTTTCTGCGAAGAGGCCAGAAAGGAGGGATCTTCCCGGAAAATCGGGCGGGTGGTCGAAAGATCCACGAGCCGGGAATCACCCCGGCAGGATCTGTCCGCAAAGGCCCAGTTTGTCACGGCGCTCGCCGTGGAGGCGAGGATGAAGGGGCTTGACCTCCCCGTGATGGCCTGCGCCGGCTCCGGCAATCAGGGACTGGTGGCCACCATCCCCGTGGCGGAGGTCGCAAGAACCATCGGGGCTTCCGAGGAGCAGCTCCTCCGGGCCCTCGTCCTGTCCTATCTGACCACCATCTATATCAAGACATTCACCGGCGTCCTCTCTCCGATCTGCGGGTGCGGAGTCGCGGCGGCAGTCGGGGCGGGCTGCGGCATCATCTTTCTTCTCGGCGGAGAGATCTCCCAGATCGAGGCGCAGATCAACAACATGGTCGGCGCCATGGCCGGAATCATCTGCGACGGGGCGAAATCGGGCTGCGCGCTGAAGGCCCTGATGGCGGTGGGGCTGGCGCTGGACAGCTCCTGCCTGAGCATGGAAAACGTCCGCATCCCTTCCGGTGACGGGATCACGGGCAGCGAGGTGCTGGATACGCTCCGGAACCTCCAAAAGATCATCGAAAACGGGATGCCCACCATGGATGCGGCCATCATCGAGATCATGGACCGGAACGAATAGACCGCAGAAAAAAACATGGATTCACGGACCGACAACATGTAATCTTCGGCGCAGGTCGGGATGAGGCGTCATCCCGATGGGGATACAAATTCAGCTAAGCTATAAGGAGAGAGGTTATGAACAGAAGGGCACTGAACATTCTTTTGGCAGTCCTGTTTGCAGTCCCGATCCTCATGGGGGCGACCTGGGGGAGCAAGGACGCGAAGTATCCGAGCAAGACGATTGAGGCGGTCGTCCCCTTTGCACCCGGTGGATCGGTTGACGTGTCCATGCGCATCCTCACGGCTGTGGTGGAAAAAGACCTCGGCCAGAAGATGCTGATCGTCAACAAGGCAGGCGGCGGCGCGACGGAAGGTCAGAGCTATGTCGCCAGGGCCAAGCCGGATGGATATACGCTGCTTGCGATCACCTCCTCTGTCGTAACCAACACGATCACCAAGAAGGTCGATTACTCAGTCGATTCCTTCGATCCCATCATGCAGTACTGCTTCGATCCGGAGATCCTTTTCGTGACGGCGACCTCGCCCTACAAGACGCTCGATGATTTCATGGCCGCGGCCAAGAAAGAGGCGATCATGAACGCGACCTCCGGCCATTCGACGTCCCATCATGTCGCGGGCATCATCTTGGAAAGGCTCACCGGCATCAAGCTGACCTACGTGCACACGAAGGGCGGCAAGGAGCCGATCACCATGGTCGCCGGCGGGCATGTCGTCAGCAGCTTCGGATCCTACGGCGTGACCAAGAGCCTCATCGACCAGGGGAAGATCCGCGTCCTGGGCGTGATGTCTGAAAAGAGGGACCCCCGGTTCCCGGAAGTCCCGACCTTCAAGGAAAAGGGGATCGACATCCTGTACGGTCCCTGGAGAGGCGTCGCGGCGCCCAAGGGAACGCCGCCGGACGTCATGGAAAGACTGAGCCAGGCCTTCAAGAAGGCCCTGGCCACCGAAGAAGTGAAAACGAAGTTCGACAACGCAGACATCCCCATTGCCATCCTGGATGGGAAAGATTTTGCGAAGATCATCAAGAAGGACTACGAGAATCAGAAGTCGATTCTTGCCGATCTGGCGGCCAAGGGACCTGCGGCAGCCAGATAGCGGCATTGCGGCACGATGGCAGCGCACGCGGCCCCGCGGATGACCCGGGGTCCCGCGGCATCCGCGTGAGCTGCCGGATTTTTCGATGAACCGGGAAAGGAAGACGACGAGATGGGGATGGACAACCGCCGGCGTGGGGGAATCGGGCGGCCCGAACTGATCACGGGTCTGGTGATGTGGATCCTCGTGGGCGGGATCGTATTCACCTCGGGCTACATGCCGTTCTGGGTGGACAAGTCTCCGGGGCCGCGCCTGATGCCGATCATCATTGCCGTGTGCACGGCGATCCTCGCCGTTCTCTACTGGATCGAAGCCTGGCGCGCCGGGGGCGGGGAAGTGAAATTCCCGGGCGTAACGGAACTGAAGAAACCGCTGGGCTTTATCGCCCTTTCCTTCCTGGTCTTCTTCCTCTGGGAGCGGCTGGGGGCGATCCTCGCGATCCTCGTGGTCGGTTTCCTGGAACTGAAGCTGATGGAGCGGCATTCCTGGCTCCGCTCCTTCCTGGCGGCTTCGGCGATGTGCCTGTTTGCCTGGGTCGTGTTTCAGGTGATCCTGGGCATCCCTCTTCCCATGGGCATATTCAAATGAAGTCCGGCGCCGTCCGGAAATTCCCGTCTCGGACCTGGGTGAGGCTTGAAGCGGCAAGTTGGAGTTGACGACGAATGCAAGAACTGCAATTTCTGCTCGAGGGTTTCAAGGTTGCCTTCCTGCCAACGAACCTCCTGGTCTGCGCCATCGGGGTCATCATCGGAACGCTGGTGGGAGCCATGCCCGGCATCGGCCCGACCGGGGCGGTCGCCATGCTCCTGGCGGCGACCTACAAGCTGGGTCCCGATGCCGCCATCATCATGCTGGCCGGCATCTATTACGGCACGCAGTACGGCGGGACCATCACGTCCGTCCTGATGGGGCTCCCGGGCGAGGCGGCCTCGGTGGTGACCGTCTTCGACGGATACCAGCTCGCCAAGCAGGGAAAGGCCGGCAAGGCCCTGGGCATCGCCGCCGTCGGCTCATTCGTCGGCGGAACCCTCAGCGTCATCGGGTTGATGCTGGTGGGACCAAGGCTCGCCAACCTGGCCCTGATGTTCGGGCCCGCAGAGTATTTTACGCTCATGGTGCTGGCCTTTTCCCTCGTCACGTCCTTTGCGGGCAAATCCGTCATCCGCGGGTTCCTGTCCCTCATGCTGGGTCTCATCCTTTCGATGGTGGGGCAGGACGTGATCACCGGTCTCCAGCGCTTCACATTCGACCAGGTGGCCCTCTCGGAGGGCATCAACTTCCTGCCGGTCTCGATCGGCCTCTTCGGCCTCGCCGAAATCATCAGCGGCTATGAACGGGAGAAGAAGGAGGAGTGGATCAAGGCCGACCTGAGGTGGAGCAAGGTCATGCCGTCCCTGCGGGACCTGCGTGAATCGTCGTGGCCCATGGCAAGGGGAACGGTCACCGGTTTTTTCGCCGGCACGCTTCCGGGAGTGGGCGCGACGATTGCGTCCTTTCTCAGCTACGGGATTGAACGGCGGCTCTCCAAGGAGCCGGAGAAGTTCGGAAAAGGAGCCATCGCCGGCGTGGCGGGACCGGAAACGGCGAACAATGCCGTGACGGGTGCGGCCTTCGTTCCAATGCTCAGCCTGGGAATCCCGGCGGGCGGCACTTCCGCGGTTCTGATGGGCGCCTTGATCATGTTCGGCCTGCAGCCGGGACCGACCCTGTTCAGGGATGCGCCGGGGGTCGTATGGGGCCTCATCGCCAGCATGTATATCGGCAACGTGATGCTGGTCATCATCAATGTCGGGTTCATCCCGGCCATCGTTTACATCATGGACAGGATCAAACCCTACCTGTCCATGACCATTCTGCTGCTCGCCGTTTGCGGCGTGTACAGTTTCCAGAACTCCCCCGTCGACATCCTGATCATGGTATCCGCCGGCGTCCTGGGGTATTTCCTGAAGAAGATGGAGTTCCCCGCGGCCCCGGTCATCCTGGGAATGCTCCTGGGGCAGATGGCGGAACAGAGCCTGCGCCAGAGCCTGGTCATTTCCCAGGGGAGCCCATTGATCTTCGTGCAGAAGCCGCTGGCCGCGACCTTCCTGGTCCTGGCGGTCGTGTCGGTTGTTCTGGGGGCCATGTCCATCAAAGGCAAGGGCAAGGTTCTGAGATCGGATGATGCCCAGCAATGAAGCGATCGAACGCACAACCTGACGCCCAGGACCGTCTGGCCGGATTCGTCTCCGCTTTCCGTTATGGCGACATGCCGGCGGACGTCAGGACCGGGGCCAAATACCGGGTGCTCGACTGGATCGGCAGCGCGCTGGCAGGGGTTCGCGAGACGCCCGCCCTCGTCGTGACGGGCCTCGTGCGGGAGGCGGGGGGCGCCCCCCAAGCCACCCTGATCGGCGGCGGCATGAAGGTTCCCGTCGTTCCGGCGGTTCTGGCAAACGGCACGATCGGTCACGTCGCGGAGTTCGACGACGGGCACACCCTCGCCATGACCCATCCCGGGGCCGTCAGCGTGCCGAGTTCCCTGGCCGTTGCAGAGTATGCCGGCGCCGGCGGCAGAGACCTGCTGACGGGCGTGGTCGTCGGATACGAGGTGATGGTGCGTCTAGGGATCGCCGTCAACCCCTCCCACTATCGGTTCTGGCACACGACAGGGACCTGCGGGACCTTCGCAGCCGCGGCGGCGGCTTCCAGCATCCTGAAACTCGATCGGCAGAAGGTGCGGACGGCCCTCGGGATTTCGGGGACCATGGCGGCCGGCCTTCAGGAGACCTTCGGCACCTTCGCAAAGCCGCTGAACGCGGGGCACGCGTGCCAGAGCGGCGTGCTTGCCGCCCTGCTTGCCCGGAAGGGATTCAGCGGCCCCGGCGACGTCCTCACGGGAGACAAGGGATTTCTCAGGGCGACGTCGTCCGATCCCCACCCGGCCGCATTGACGGACGGGCTCGGCGGGGAGTTCTTCATCCGCACCGCCGGGTACAAGATCTACTCTTCCTGCGGGCACACCTTTGCGCCCCTGAACGCCCTGTTCCTCCTGATGCAGGGCCGCGACCTCGATGCGGAGGAGATCGAGGAGATCGAAGTCGCAACGTACGGCGTCTCGGTCGATCTCACCGGGCAGTTCAAGAACGGCACCGCGGAACAGGCCAAGTTCTCGCTGCCCTTCTGCCTGGCCGTGGCGCTTCTCCATAAAAAAGTGTCGCTGCCGGAATTCAGCGCCGCGATGCTTCGGGATCCGCGGATCGCAAGGCTTGCCGGGAAGATCACCATCCGGGAAGACGAAGAAATGACGCGCAGGTTCCCGGGGGACCGGATGGCGGTCGTCAGGATCCGCCTCCGGGACGGCCGGGTGCTGCAGGAATCGGTCGTGAAGCCGGCCGGCCCGCCGGCCCGTTCCGTGCTAGAAGAAAAATTTCTTTCCCTGGCCGGGATGCAGTTCGATCAGGGCAGGGCGCGGGAAATTCTGGAGTCCGTGCTGCGATTGGACGAGATGGACACGATCGACCCCCTCATGAAGATGCTGATGTAGCTCCCTGCGGGAGCAACGAATGAAAGGAAGAAAGAAGGAAAGAACCTATGGCATCGCACTTGATTGATTCTCTGCTGTACATGGACAGTTACGGAACGCCCGTCATGCGGGAGATCTTTGACGACCGTTCCATGATCCAGAATTGGCTGGATACCGAAGCCGCCTTGGCGGAAAGCCAGGCGGAAATGGGGATCATCCCGCAGGAAATCGCCCGGGAAATCGCCCGGAAGGCCAAGGTGGACAACCTGAATCTCGAGAACATCCGAAAGGGGATCGTGAAGACCGGGCATTCCCTCGTTCCGACCTTGCGGGAATTCGAAAGCAGGTGTGAAGGCGGGGCGGGCGAATTCATCCACCTGGGGGCTACGACCCAGGATATCATCGATACCGGTTACATCCTGGCCTCCAAGCGGGCCTTTGACGTGATCTATCAGGACCTGTGGGAAATCGAAGAGTACCTGCTTGCCCTGGCGGAAGAGCACAAGAATACGGTCATGGCCGGAAGGACGCATGGCCAGCAGGCCCTCCCCATCACCTTCGGTTACAAAGCGGCGATCTGGGCGAGTGAAGTGCACCGGCATATGCAGAGGATGAAGGAGGCCAGGAAGAGGATCCTTGCCGGCCAGCTGAGCGGCGCCGTCGGCACCCTGGCCGGTTTCGGAGACCGGGCGATCGAGCTGCAGGAAAGGGTGCTGGGCAAGCTCGGCCTGGAGATCCCGGAGATTTCGTGGCACGCCAGCAGGGACCGGCTGGTGGAAATGGTCGGTCTGGTGGCCATGGTCGCAGGGACCTTCGGCAAGATCGGGAACGAGATCTACAGCCTGCAGAAGACGGAGGTCGCGGAACTGGCGGAGCCCTTCACGATGGGGCAGGTCGGCAGCAGCACCATGCCGCACAAGAGGAACCCCGGCCTGAGCGAGGGCATGCACACCCTCTCCAAGGTGGTGAAGGCCAATGCGCTGCTGGCCTACGAGGCCCTCCTCCAGGAGCACGAGAGGGACGGCGCGTACTGGAAAACCGAGCATATCGCGATCCCGGAGGCATTCATCCTGACCGGCGCAATTCTTCAGAAGGCGAAAAAGGCCCTGAACGGACTGGTTGTCAACAAGCAGAAGATGATCGACAACCTGGACATCCTGAAGGGATTGCTGTTGTCCGAGCCGGTCATGCTCATGCTGGGCGAGAAAATGGGCAAACAGACCGCCCATGAAGTCGTCTACGAGATTTCCATGAAGACCTTCGAAGAAGGGGCTTCCTTCAAGGAAGAACTCCTGAAGGACCCCCGGGTGGGGAAACACTTCACGGAAAGGGAAATCGCAGAGATGCTGGATCCGTTTCGCTACACCGGGCAGAGCCCGTTTCTGGCCGAGAGGGTCGTGCGCAATATCCGGGCCTGGCGGCTTGCGGAAAAGCGGCAGGGATGACGGAGCGGCTTCCAGGAGGAGACGGGTTCCCGATGAATACTGCGGACAAGGCAAGAGAAATGACCGGCGACCTCGTCGCGTGGCGCCGGGATCTGCACCGATGCCCCGAAGTGGGGCTGGATACGCCCGTGACGGCCGCTTACATTTCGGAGAAACTCCGGCGAACGGGCATCGAGCATCGCGGGAATGTCGGCGGTTCAGGCATTGTGGGCGTCATTCGCGGGGCGGCTGCCGGCAGGACCCTTGCCTTGCGAAGCGACATGGATGCCCTGCCGATCCGCGAGGAAACGGGCCTTCCCTTCGCCTCGACCAACGGGAACATGCATGCCTGCGGGCACGACGCCCACATGGCGATGCTGCTGGGCGCGGCGAGACTCCTTCACGACAACCGTTCCCTGCTGAAAGGAAACGTCAAGTTGATCTTTCAGCCCGGTGAGGAAGGCCTGGGCGGCGCGAAGCGGATGATCGAGGACGGGGCGCTGGAAAATCCGCAGGTGGACGCTGCCCTGGGGCAGCATATTTTCGTTACCGAGCATCTCCTGCCCGGCCAGGTGGGGATCTACTACGGCAACATGATGGCTTCCATGGACCGCTTCCGCATCAAGGTCATCGGCAAGGGCTGCCACGGCGCCATGCCGGAGGCGGGCATAGACCCCGTCGTCATGGCCGGCCAGCTCGTCACGTCCCTGCAAACGATTGTCAGCAGGGAGATCAGCCCCCTCCGGCCCGCCGTGCTGTCGATCGGGAGAATCCACGGAGGCAGCGCTTTCAATATCATCCCCGGCGAGGTGGAACTGGAGGGAACGGTGCGCGCGCTGCATCAAGAGGTGAGGGAGAAGATCGCCGCGCGGATGGGCGAGATCGTTCGCGGCATCACGCAGGCTTCCGGCGGCTCTCACGAATTCATCTACGACTTCGGCTACCCACCCCTGGTGAACGACCCCGGATTCACGGGCACATTTGGGGAGTCGGCGAGGAAGATCGTGGGAGAGAAGAACGTGGTCGTCCTGCCCGTCCCCAGCATGGTGTCGGAAGACATGGCCTACTATCTCGAGAAGGTCCCGGGAACCTTCTACGAACTGGGGGGGAATCCGAACCGGGGAAAATCTTTCCCCCACCACAATCCGCGCTTCGATGTGAGTGAAGAGGTCTTCTGGAAAGGCACTGCCGTCCTGGCTCAGGCGGCCTTCGACTGGCTGGAAAAGAACAGCGCTCTTTAGGGGTTCGAATCCCGCGGAAATTCCATCAAAGTACATGAGCCGCAAGAGGCAGCCTGGAGAACAGGGCTCTTGGATTGCATCGCTCCGGCAACATGAATCGCGAGTCAACGAATCTGCTTGAACCCTCTGCCCCGGCAACGTTCGTGGTGAGGCGATTCGCAGTCCGGTATTTTTCTTGACCAAAATTTTCGACTGGTCTATAGTCCCCGCCAACGCGCATTCCTTTCCGCTTTTTCGCCAGCAGTCTCGGCATATTTGTCTTTTGGGCGTCAGGTGGGGTTCGGCGGTTCCCGCAGGCGCGGGAAGCTCCCGCCTGCGTCCGTTTTCGGCGGACGCCGGTCGAGCCGCCGGGGAGGAGGAAGTTCATCATGATCGTGGGCAGAACCATCCGGCAGATTTCCCGCGGCGACAGCGCCTCCTTCACGAAAACCGTCTCGGAAGCGGATGTCTATCTCTACGCCGGCGTTACCGGCGACCTGAATCCCGCCCACATCAACGAAGTCTACGCAGCAGGCACATTCTTCAAATCGAGAATCGCCCATGGCATGCTGACGGCAGGATTTGTCTCTGCCGTTCTGGGCATGCAGCTCCCCGGCCCGGGGACCATTTATCTCGGTCAGTCCCTCCGTTTTCTTGCGCCCGTCCGCATCGGAGATACCATCACGGCGACCGTCGAGGTGATCGAGATCGACGAACCGAAGAATCGTCTTCGTCTGAAGACGACCTGCACGAACCAGGATGCAGTGGTTGTGCTGGAGGGTGAGGCGACCGTGAGCCCCCCCAAGGCGCCGAAGTCCGCATAGGCTGCGGGGCCCGCCCCGTTGACCCCAATCTCAGTCGCGAGTCAGGTTGCAGAAGAGCGTTTTTTCCGAGAGCCGTTTTCAGAAACCGTCCATTTGCCGGATCGCGGAGGCGAGGCATCGATGAGCGGGAAGAAGATCACGGAGCTACAGAAAAAAGTCGTCTTCTACGAGGCCGTTCTGGACAGCATCAGGAACGGCGTCATCATCACCGACCGATCAGGAACAGTCGTTTTTTTCAGCAGGGCCTATGGCGTCTTTCTGGGTATCGATCCCAAGGAGGCAATCGGAAAGCACTGTACGGAAATCGTCGAGAACACGCGGATGCACGTGGTCGCAGGCACCGGCGTGCCGGAAATCAATCACCCCCACACCATCAAGGGCCAGGACATGGTGGTCCAGAGGATTCCCGTACAGATCGACGGGCAGGGGCTGTTTGTCTTCGGCCAGGTCATGTTCAAGAACGTCCGCGACCTCCACAGCCTGTCCAATCAGCTCAACCTGCTCGAATCCAAAGTCGAATTCTACGAGAAAGAACTCACCAGCCTGCGTTCCTCGAAATACACGATCGATCACATCGTCGGCAACAGCCGGGGGATCGTCGAACTCAAGCGGCTCGCGCTGCGGGCCGCGGAAATTGACGCGCCGGTCCTCATCTCCGGCGAAAGCGGAACGGGCAAGGAGCTCTTCGCCCACGCCATCCACTACGCCAGCGAACGCCGCCTTCATCCCTTCATACGTCTGAACTGCGCCGCCATTCCGAAAGATCTGCTGGAGGCGGAGCTTTTCGGATATGAGCCGGGTGCCTTCACGGGGGCGCCGAACAAGGTCAAGCCGGGAAAATTCGAACTGGCCAACGGCGGCTCCATCTTCCTTGACGAGATCGGCGATCTGCCGGTGGAGATGCAGCCGAAGCTCCTCCGTGTCCTGGAAGACAAGGAATTCGAGCGTCTGGGAGGCAACCGCGTCATCAAGAGCAACTTCCGCCTCATCGCCGCCACCCACGAGAACCTGGAGAATCTTTCCGACCGCGGCAAATTCCGGAAAGACCTGTTCTACCGCTTGAACGTCATTCCGCTGTCCGTCCCGCCGCTCCGCAGCCGCATGGATGACTTTCCGCTCATCGCCGAGCATGTCATGAAGAAACTCAAGCGGGAGCACGGCACCAAGATGGCCAGCATCTCTCCCCAGGTCATGGAGATCTTCCGAAATTATTCCTGGCCGGGCAATGTCCGCGAGCTGTCGAACATCCTCGAGCGCATTCTCTTCGCCCTGGACGGAGACCAGATCCAGACTCGGCACCTTCCTCTTTTCCTGCAGGACCTGCATCAGGCGACCTCCGGAGGCAACAGGGAAACCCTCCGGCGCCGCCGCGATGACGTGGAGAAGGAGACGCTGCTGCACACGATCCGCACCTGCAACTTCAACAAGAACCAGGCGGCCCAATTGCTGGGAATCCACCGCACGTCACTATACAAGAAAATGAAAAGACTAAATATTTCTCTGAAGCAGACTTGAAGCATCCCCTTGTCTACATGTAGCTCATTATCTACACCCCATGGAATGCCTTCGCCTCTTCGTTTTCCCGGTACGCCCTTCATGTTGATGTAGCCTTCTTTCGACTCGCCGGGGGAGTTTATTCCCCCTGTCTTCCGGCCGGATAATTCTTTTATTAACAAATTCAGTATATTGGCTCTGTCAAGGACTCGTGGCCCGCTTCTTGCCATAGCCTCATGCAGGCATCGTCGATCCTGATGCGTGAAGAAAAGACAAGGTACGGAAACGTATTCAGCAAGCCAATGGAAAAGCCATGATACCCAGGATCCAGAAAATCCTTTACGCCACGGATCTTTCCAAAAACTCGGCCTATGCCTTCCGCTACGCCGTCAACTCCGCAAGGAAACATGACGCGTCGATTCACATCCTGCACGTGATGGACAGCCGGCCGGTCGCGGAACTCTATCTTCTGATCCATACCGACGCGGCCAGACTGTCGGAGATGCGCCGGGAAAAAAAAGAAGAGCTTGCAGGCGCGATCGAAGCACGGCTGAAAGAGTTTGTCAGGCGGGAACTGAAGGACGATCCGGAGACGCTCAAACGCGTCGCGTCGGTTCAGATTCTTTTCGGCGATCCGGCCGAGGAAATCCTGAAGATCGCCGCCGCGATGAAATGCGATATCGTCGTCATGGGGACTCACGGCAAGGGGGTGATCAGCCACGCATTTCTCGGAAGCGTGGCGGAAAAGGTGCTCCATCGGATCGGAATTCCCGTCTACATCATCCCGATCCCGAGGGAGGATACGGAGACTCTCTCGGAAGAAATCTTGCCGACCATGGATTCCGTGACACCGGTATCTCCAGAAAGCAAGTCATGAGGGCAGTCCAATCTTGGGGACGGGAATACCCGTTCCGCAGAGCCTTTCCCGTCTGCGTGGCCGTCGTTCGCGGCACGACGGCGGACGCGGCGGCGGCAACATTGCGACGGCGCAGGAGGTCCGGATGGGGGCAGTAACCGTACTGTTCGAAAACCCCGGCGGCGCCGGGAGACTCGAAAGAGGAAACGGAACTGAATGACCAAGGAAAAAGGAGGGGGAGGAAATGAAAAGCAGAGTATTCGGTCTTGTTCTTGTCTTGATGTTGATGGGTTCTCTGTTCTCCGGGGGTTACGCGCAGGCGGCGGAGAAGGTGCGTTGGACCATGCAGACAACCTGGGCCAAGGGGTGGCTGCTTCATGAGATGGCGGAAGATTTCGCCAAGCGTGTTTCCGACATGAGCGGCGGCAATTTTGTCATCAAAGTGCTTCCCGCCGGCGCTGTTGTCGGGGCCATGGAGAATATGGACGCCACTTCCAAGGGCACCATTGACGGCTGGCACAGCTGGACGGGCTACTGGCAGGGCAAGCATCCGTCGGCGAATTTTTTTGCCTCCATTCCCATGCATCTCGAACCGACCATGTACGTCACCTGGATGTATGCCGGCGGCGGCAAGGAACTCATGCAGGAAATGTATGATGAAATGGGCATGAATGTCATCGTCATTCCCGGCGGCCTGACTCATCCGGAACTGCTGGCCATGTCCAACAAGCCCCTGAGGAACGTCAAAGACTTCAAAGGCCTGAAATACAGGACCCCGGGTTGGTGGGCCGAGATTCTCAAGGCGATGGGCGTTTCCGTCATGATGGTGCCGGGCGTGGACCTGTATCCCTCGCTGCAGAAAGGGATTCTGGACGCCCTGGAATTTTCCACGCCGATCGTGAACAAACAGCAGGGGTTCCACGAAGTAACCAAATTTGTCGCCGGCCCCGGCATGCATCAGCCGACCTGTTATTTCGAACTGGGTTTCAACAAGACGAAATACAATGCGCTGCCTCCCGAATACAAAGCCATCATTCAATCGGCCGCGATGGCCATGACGATCCAGAAGTGGGCCGAGGACATCACCAAGGGCGTTGAAACGCTGGCATTCTACAAGAGCAAGGGGTTGACGCTGACCCGCGTCGAGGATGCCGACCAGAGAGAGTTCCGGAAGAACGCCTGGAAATTCATTGATGACGAAGTGAAGAAGATCAACAGGCCCCATACCACCAAGACATGGGCTTCCGTCAATAAGATGTGGAAGGACTTTTCCGACTACGAATATTTCATGGTGCCCGTTCGGAAGTAGCGTCGCTTTCCCTCACGCCTGAAGCGGCTCTCGTGTCCCGCTGCCCGGTCGGACCTCTTGCTTCCGGCCGGGCGCGCGGCCCAAGAGGCCCGCGCCTTGTTGCAAGGAACGAGAACATAGGAGTGTTCTTATGAAAACCGTTATTGCCATGATGAAGGTCATCGATGCCATCAATGAAAAAATCGCGAAGATAACATCGTATTGCCTCATTTTGCTGATTCTCTCGCTCGTCTATGAAGTCGTTGCGCGCTACGCATTCAATGCTCCGACCGTATGGAGCAGCGATGCGACATACTTTCTCTGCAGCATCGCCCTGATCTTTGCCATGGCCTACACCTGGCAGACGGGCGGACATGTCAGCGTGGACATGATTCTGGTGAAGTTCCCCGTCAGGGTACAGGCATTCCTGAATGTGTTCTTCATGGTGACCATGTTCTTCTGGTGCTGGTTCATGATTATCGGTGCAATGGTGCCGCATGTCATCGAATCCTGGCGGATTTTGGAGAGATCCTCCATCGGCTACTTCCCTCCGATCTATCCTTACAAGACCTGGATACTCATCGGCACCCTCATGATGATCCTCCAGGGGTTCAATGTCTTCATCAAGGAGCTGTACCGGCTGATTCAAGGAAAGGAGCTGACCGTCTCATGAGTTTAGAAATGATCACTTTCTTGATGTTGACCATTCTGATCGGGGTGATCCTGATGGGATTCCCGATCGGGTTTTCGCTGGCCGGCGTTGCAACGATTTTCGGCATCTTTTTTGTGGGGCCCCAGATCAGCAATGTCTTCATGCTGCGCATCTATGTCGCCCTTTCCGACAATACGCTGATCGCCGTTCCGCTGTTCATTTATATGGGAATCATCATCGAAAAATCGGGAATCGCGACAAGGCTCTTTGACGCCATGTACGTCATGCTCGGGGGATTGAGGGGCGGACTCGCCATGTCGACGGTCGCCGCCTCCACGATCTTCGCGGCGGCGACGGGAGTTGTCGGGGCAACCGTGACCACGATGGGCATCATGGCGATGCCGGCGATGATGAAATACAAATACAACAAACCGCTGGCCTGCGGCGCCATCTGCGCGGGCGGCGCACTGGGCATCTTGATTCCGCCGAGCATCCTGATCCTGGTCTACGCGCCCACCGCGAATGTTTCCGTCGGCGCTTTGTTGATCGGCTGTTTTCTTCCGGGCGTGATTCTGTCCGTTTTGTATCTCATGTACATCGGCGTTGTGTGTTTCCTTAAGCCCGAAATGGGACCGGCCATCCATGAAGAGCTCCGGGTGTCGTTCGCGAAAAAAATGCAGATGCTGGTCACTTCGGTGTTGCCCGTGTGCGTCCTCATCCTGGCGGTTTTGGGAACGATCTTTTTCGGTATGGCCGCGCCGACGGAGGCGGCCGCTTTCGGGGCCTTTGCGGCTGTCCTTATGGCGGCCGCTTATGGAGTATTGAACTGGAAGGTTGTCAAAGACGCGGCGCTCGCCACGGCGAAGTCATCCGCCATGGTCTACCTGGTGGTCATCGGGGCTTCGTTCTTTACGAGCGTCTTCATGCGGCTGGGCTGCGGCGACATCGTTGAAGAGATGGTCCTGGCGCTGCCCTTCGGCAAGTGGGGCATTCTGATAGCGATGTGGACGATCATCATTATTATGGGTTGCTTTCTGGACTGGATCGGCATCGTGATGATCGTCGTGCCACTCTTTTCGCCCATCGCGATCAAGCTCGGCTTTGACCCTATCTGGTTTGCCCTGATGAATATTGTCGTGCTGCAGACATCATTTCTGACGCCTCCCTTTGCCTATACGATTTTCTATCTAAAAGGGGTGGCGCCGCCTGAGATAACGCTGAATCATATTTATAAGGGCGTTGTACCGTTTATTCTGCTGATGCTCGTGGCCGTGACCCTGTTTGCCGTTTTCCCCGACATCCTGATGTGGGCCCCGCGGGCGGCAACGCTCACCGGTTGAGATAAAAGGAACCGTCTCTGCATTTTTCATGAAAACGGGTTCAGGCGGATGTCCATCCTCCTGCGTGCCTCACGTCTGCCCGGACGCGTTTCAGATGAAAAAGGAGGAAAAGGGTATGATTCCCAAGATACAGACCGTCCTGTATGCTACCGATTTGAGCAAAAACTCAGCCTATGCCTTTCGCTATGCAATCAATACGGCGAGGCAACACAACGCAACAATCCATCTTCTCCACGTCATCGAACCCCATTCCCCGCAAGAGGACGCACTTCTGCTCACCTATATCGAGAAGGAGGAAATCGACCGGCGGCGCAAGGATGCAAATGAAAAACTCCGGATGCGGATCGAGGAACGCCTGACACAATTCGCCGAAAGAGAACTTCAAAACGATCCTGAGACCATGAAGCGGGTCGTCGGAATCCACGTCGTCCGGGGCAATCCCGCCACGGAAATTCTGAACATGGCGGATAAACTCGGCTGCGACATCGTCATCATGGGAACGCACGGGAAAGGGCTCATCAGCCACACCTTCCTCGGGAGCGTGGCCGAAAAGGTGCTGCATCGGATCCGGATCCCCGTCTACATCATTCCGATCCCCAAAAAAGAGACGGACATCACGCTGGGTGAGATCTGACGGGAGGGCGACCATGAAAACACAACGCGCCGGGCAAAAATTGGTTCATCCCATCCTGTGGCAGCTGCCCGCCCAGCGGGTGAAGAAAGGAAAGGTCGTCTCCGCCGAGGAAGCCGTCCGGATCATCCGCGACGGAGACACGGTGGCCACGGGTGGATTCATCGGCGCCGGATTCGCCGAGGAGATCGCCGTCGAGCTGGAAAACTACTTCCTCAAGACGGGCAGCCCGAGGAACCTGACGATCGTCTATGCCGCCGGCCAGGGCGACGGCAAGGAAAAGGGCCTGAACCATCTCGGACATGAAGGTCTGGTGGGACGCGTCATCGGAGGCCACATCGGGCTGGCCCCGAAACTTTACCGTCTGATCCGGGAAGACAAGATCTTCGGCTACAATTTTCCTCAGGGCGTGGTTTCGCATTTTTTCCGCGACGTCGCGGCCCACCGCCCGGGAACGATCACGACCGTCGGCATCGGCACCTTCGTCGATCCGCGCGTGGAGGGCGGCAAGATCAACAATCTCACGAAGCGCAAGGGAGAGGACCTCATCAGCCTCATCGAGATCGACGGCAAGGAGTACCTGTTTTACAAGGCCTTTCCCATCAATGTGGCCGTCATCCGCGGAACCACGGCCGACACCGAGGGCAACATCACCATGGAGCGGGAAGCGCTCACGCTCGACGCCCTGTCGATGGCGATGGCGGCGAAGAATTCCAGCGGGTTCGTGATCGCCCAGGTGGAACGGATCGCCGAGCGCGGGACGCTCCCCGCCAGGTGCGTCAAGGTGCCGGGGATCCTCGTCGACTGCGTCGTCGTCTCCAAGCCGGAACACCACTGGCAGACCTTCGCCGAGCCCTACAACGCGTCTTTCAGCTGCGAAGTCAAGATTCCCATGCTGTCGATTCCGCCCCTGCCCCTCGACGAGCGCAAGATCATCACGCGGCGGGGCGCCTTCGAGTTGAAGGCCAACAGCATCGTCAATCTCGGCATCGGCATGCCCGAGGGGGTGGCCCGGGTCGCCAACGAGGAAAAGATCATCGAGTACATCACCTTGACGGCGGAGCCCGGCGTCATCGGCGGCCTCCCCAACGGCGGACTCAATTTCGGCACCGGGACGAACATGGATTGCCTCATCGACCAGTGCTACCAGTTCGATTTCTACGACGGCGGCGGCCTCGACATCGCCTATCTCGGCGCCGCCGAGGTGGACCAGGAGGGAAACGTCAACGTCAGCCGCTACGGGACCCGGCTCGTCGGGCCGGGAGGCTTCATCAACATCAGCCAGAATTCAAAGAAGATCGCCTTCACGGGAACCTTCACGGCCGGAGGGCTGAAGGTCGAAACCGGAGACGGGAAGCTCCGCATCGTCCAGGAAGGCTGCCAGATGAAATTCATCCGGCGCGTGGAGCAGAAGACCTTCAGCGGGCGTTACGCCGCGTCGCTGAACCGTCCGGTCCTGTACATTACGGAGCGCTGCGTCTTTTCGATACACAAGAAGGGGATCGAGTTGGTCGAGATCGCGCCCGGCATCGATCTCAAACGGGACATCCTGGAGCGGATGGAATTCAAGCCGATTCTGAACGGCACGCCGCGTCTCATGGACGAGCGGATCTTCCTGCCCGGTCCGATGGGCCTGAAGGACGATCTCCTGAGCCTCCCCCTGTCAGACCGCCTAGTGTACCATCCCGACCAGAATCTGTTCTTCGTCAATTTCGAGAATTATTTCATCCGTTCCCGCGAGGACATCCGGAACATCCGGGAGATGGTGGGGGACATGCTGGGTCCCCTTGGCCGGAAGGTCGACACCATCGTCAACTATGACAACTTCAACATCCTGCCGGAACTGGTGGACGAATACACCGAAATGGTCCGCGACGTGATGAAGTACTACCGGCGCGTGACGCGCTACACGACGAGCACGTTCCTGAGGATGAAGCTGGGCGACGAACTGAAGAAACGAGACCTGGCACCTTACATCTACGACAGCCGGGAGAAGGCCGGAACGGCGCTGAAGGAGCAATAGTGCGGGTTCCCCCCGCCGTTTGAACCGAAGGCGCCGCAATCTCAACTCCCCCGATGATCCCGGCGAAGTCCTGCCGGGATGAGGCGCAAAAAAAGAGGCATCCCCGACCGCGTCGCGATGCGGGGCATGCCTCTTACGTTTCAATGGAGTGCGATTACAGAACCTTCACGTTTACGGCCGCCGGACCCTTACGTCCCTGTTCGACTTCGAAGCTGACGCGCTGGCCTTCGGTCAAGGTCTTGAATCCAGAATTCTGAATGGCGCTGAAGTGAACGAAAATGTCTTCACCGTCGTCCTTGCTGATAAAACCGAAGCCCTTTTTCTCGTTGAACCATTTTACTGTGCCCTCTGGCATCGGCTGACACCTCCTTTCTGTAGAATCTGTTCAGTTGGATCGTCACCGAGTCAGAAAGCAAAACCGCCACAACTCCGGTGCCCATGGCGGGCTAACTTGTACTGCGATGTGCCAGAACCCAACTTCGGGACCACACCCTGATCCCTTACCTTATGTTCAATGACCACAAGGTATTTGCGCTTTTTTATTGTGCCGTCCAGAAAAAGTCAAGGATTTCCTTGGATGTATTTTACCGCCTTCCGATCGCGGCAATTCCCCGTTTCCGCGATCAGGTGGTCGTCGTGACGGGGGCTCCGGGGGGCATCGGGCGAGCCCTGTGCCTGGCACTGGCCGATGAAAAGGCGAGATTGGTTCCGGCGGCGTGGAACGAAGCCTCATGCTGCTGATCCGTTTTTCCAGACCAAAGGCATCGCCGTCCCTTGATCGCGGCGGCGATGCCCTTCCACGGGCGCGCCGGTTTTTCCCGGCATCACTCCTTGACATTTCTCAGGACTGTGCGAAAATTTTTCCGCCCTGCAAGGGGCGGGGGATGTCATGAGGCCGTTGTCTTCAACAAAGAAAATGCCAGGCCGCCGGATCTCTCCGCATCACGGCGACGTCATGGAGCGGTTCCGCCAATTTCTGGAGCGCCCCGAAGAGAAGCGTGATGCGTCGGGAGGCAGGCCCGAGTGGATCTACCGTGGTGTTCTGCTCCGCTCCGAGGGCGAAGTCCTGAAATCCTCCTTCGATCTCGCTCTGGAAAGATGGGCTCGCTGCGGCTTCGAAGTGAGCATGAGCCGCCGCCGGGAGCTGGAACTCCAGCTCTTCCGCGACTTCCAGCGCCGCTTTGTCCTGTCGGGACTCGAGAACCCTCCGCCGAAGCAGGACATCCTCACCTGGTTCGCCCTCATGCGCCACTACCGCGTTCCGGCGCGTCTGCTGGATTTCACCTACTCTCCCTACGTGGCGCTCTTCATGGCCATCCAGCAGTTCCTGGAGGATGGCGGCGAGAACCGGGGCTGTGCGGTCATCGCCATCCGGCGGAGCGTATTCGATCGGGCGCTGGCGACATCTTCCTACGGTCCGCGGAAGAAGATCCAGAACGACATCGACCGGATTCGGGCGAATGATCCCGAGGCCTTCAAGAGCCTCTTCATCCTGAACCGGAACCTGCGCCGTCCGATCATCTATACCGTCATGCCCTATGACTTGAATCGCCGTCTTGCCCTGCAGCAGGGCCTTTTTCTCTGCCCGAGCCATATCGGCCTCTCGTTCCAGGAAAATTTCGACCGGTTCTTCGCAGGGCTGCGCGCCACTGGAAAATGGGAGGGCGAATACTACGACGTCATCCGCTTCGACAACAAGTCCTGTGCCTCGGGATTGAAGCATGCCTTCGACGAACTCCACCGCATGAACATCTACGACATCAGTCTCTTCCCCGACATGGAAGGATACGCGAGGTCCCTGATGACGCGCATGCCCCTACACTACGAGATCGCCACAGGCAAGGAGCACGGTTGGCCTTTTTACAAGAAGTTTCTCGAGAGATTGAGACACCTCTGAGGCGCTCTTCTTCCACCGCGGGACAAAAGTGAGGGGATCGTTCATGACCGTCCGTCGGTGCGCCCGGGCTTCCCGGTCGTTGCGGCAGCCTCGCCCCTCCGGGGTTGCATCATCCAGAACTTCGGGACATTTCCGTCGATCCCGAAATCCCGGCCCGGCGGCCTTGACGATGGGCGGACCGTCTTCTATACTGACTCAACAAGGTCTCGGGAGGGCGGATGCCATGGAATTTCCCGGAATTTCCTTCAATCTTTCGGCGCTGAAGGCCGCATCGCGGCCCGATCCGGAAAAAGTCTACGACCTGCTCATCCTCGGTGGCGGGCCGGCGGCCCTGACCGCCGCGATTTACGCCGCGCGGAAGACGATCACCTTGGCCCTGATCACGAAAGAATTCGGCGGCCAGGTCAGCGAGACCTCTGAAATCGAAAACTACATCGGTTTCCAGACGATCACGGGCACGGAACTCACGAACCGGTTCGTCGAGCACGTGAAGGGCTTCGACATCCCGATCGCCGAGAAGGAAACGATCCAGAAGGTCGAAAAGGACGACGGTCTCTTCCTCGTCCGCCTGCAGGGCGGGGCGGCCTTCCGGGGGAAGACCGTCGTTTTCGCCACGGGGAAGCGCCACCGGAACCTGAATGTGCCGGGGGAAAAAGAGCTGCGCGGCAGGGGCGTCGCCTACTGCTCGATCTGTGACGCGCCGTTCTTCCGCGGGAAACGGGTGGTCGTCGCGGGCGGGGGCAATTCGGCCGTCACGGCCGCGATCGACCTCGCGAAGCTGGCGACGGAAATCACGGTCGTCAATTTTGCGGCCGGCTGGCAGGCGGATGGGATCCTGCTGGACAACCTTCGCAGGCAGGGCCATGTGAAAATGCTCGACAATTCCGCCGTGGCGCGGATCGAAGGCGCGGACCGGGTTTCCGCGGTCGCGATCAGGAACCGGACGACCGGTGGGGAAACGACGATCCCCGCGGACGGGATCTTCATCGAGATCGGTCTTTTCGCCAACACCGAACCCGTCCGGGACCTGGCGGCGGTCAGCCCGTCCGGCGAGCTGATCGTCGACTGCGCCTGCCGGACTTCCGTCGAGGGGCTGTTCGGCGCAGGCGACGCAACGACGGTTCCCTACAACCAGATCGTCATCTCTGCCGGAGAAGGGGCGAAGGCAGCGCTCGGCGCCTACGACTACCTTTTGAAAAAGGGATTGATCTGATCGACCTGGAGAGGAAGAGGACGGGACATGGCCCTGATCGACGAGAAGATCCAAGCGCAGGTTCGGGAGGCCTTCAAGCTGCTGGACAAACCTGTGAGGCTGCTGGTGTTCACGCGGGAAGCCGAGTGCGAATTCTGCGCCATGACCGGCCAGCTGCTTTACGAGATCGCGGCGCTCTCCGAGAAGGTGACGCTGGATGTGAAGGACTTCGTCAAGGACGTCGAAGAGGCCGGGCGATACGGCATCGACAAGACTCCCGCGATCGTCGTCCTGGGTGAAAAGGACTACGGCATCCGCTTTTACGGAATTCCGGCCGGCTACGAATTCACGCCCCTCATCGAGGACATCCTGAGCGTCAGCCGGAATGACCACGACCTGCCGCCGGAAGTCCTTGCCGAACTGGCGAAGATCGACGTTCCCGTCCACCTCCAGGTGCTGATTTCACCCGGCTGTCCGTACTGTTCCCAGGCCGTTTCGGCGGCGCACGGTTTCGCGATGGCGAGCGATTTCATCCGGGCCGACATGGTCGAGTTGTCGGAGTTCCCGCATCTGGCCGACCACTACGACGTCCAGGGCGTGCCCGTCACGGTCGTCAACGAAACGTACCGTATTGTCGGATCGATGCCGGAGATCGACTTCGCGAGGGAGATCCTGAAGGCCCTGGGCAAGCCCGTCCCGGAAGAGCCGGCTTCCCCTGCGGCGGTGAACGTTACGACCCTGGAGAAACCTCAGGGAGCCCCGCAATGACGGAGGCGGAGGAATTCTGCAGGAAAGGCGAAGAGGCCTTCCTGGAGCAGGAATACGAGGAGGCCCTGGCCAGCCTCGAAAAAGCGCTCGAACTCCGGCCCGATCTTGCCGAGGCCTACGCCTGGCGCGCCCGCGTCTATGCCGCGCTGCAGGACTACCAGCGGGCGATCGAGGATTTCGATGCAGCGATCGAGCGGAAGCCGGCGGCCGAATACTACCTCGAACGGGGCATCGCCTACGGCTACCTGGAGAACTTCCGCCGGGCCGTGAAGGATTTCGACCGGGTGATCGAAATCGATCCGGACCACATCGAGGCCTCCCGTCTGCGCGGGCGCGCCTTCATGCACATGGGCAACTACAACCGCGCCATCAGCGACTTCAACCGGATCCTGAAACGGATCCCGGACGACGCCGCCGCCTGGTCCGACCGCGGCACGTCGTACGGCAACCTGGGGGATTTCGACCAGGCGGTCCGTGACGCCGACCGGGCGATCGAGCTGAGCCCGCGGTTCGCCGAACCCTACTTCACGCGCGGTCTGGCCTACGGCAATCTGGAGAAGTACGAGCAGGCGGTCTCGGATTTCAAACAGGCGGCGCGTCTCGGCGATGAAGGGGCTCAGGAACTGCTCATCCGCCAGGGCATCGTCTGGTAAGGATCTCCGGACGCCGCAGGCCGCGAAGGTCACGGAGATCGGGTGATGAGGCGATTCTTCGGCAGGTTCTTTTCGGGTGTGGTGATTTCCGTCTCCCTTGCCGTCTTCCTGGGGTTCGGCATCATGGCCTTCGCACAGGAAAGTCTGATCTTCTTTCCGGAGACGCTGCCGCAGGATTTCCGCTTCTCCTTCCCCGGCCGATTTTCGGAGGTTCGCGTTCCCGTGGAGGGCGCGGAGATCGACGCCCTGCACTTTCACGCGGACAACCCGAAAGGGGTGATCCTCTATTTCCACGGGAATGCCGGCAGCCTGAGGACGTGGGGAGAAATCGCAACCGATTTCACCCGGCACGGCTGGGACCTCTTCCTGCCGGACTACCGGGGATACGGGAAAAGCACGGGGACGATCCGCAATGAAAAGACCCTGCACGACGACGCAGCGGCGCTTTTCACCCGCCTGAAGATCCTTTATCCGCCGGAGCGGATCGTCCTTTACGGGAGATCCCTCGGAACGGGCATCGCCGTGAAGCTCGCCGTCCGGGAAAAGCCGCGGGCGGTGATCCTGGAGTCGGCCTATTCCAGCTTCGTCGACGTCGCGAAATTCCATTATCCCTATCTGCCCCGGTGGTTCCTCCATCTGTTCATGAAATACACGCTGCGCACCGATCAATGGATCGGCCAGGTCGGCTGTCCCGTCTATCTCTTCCACGGGACGAAGGACGATATCGTGCCCTTCGCCTCGAGCGAACGCCTGATGCCGCTCATCCGCGGCGAGAAGCGCCTCATCGCGATCCCCGGGGGCGGCCACAACGACATCGATATCTACGCGCAGTACCGGGAGGAACTCGCGCAGATCCTGAAATGACGGCATCGCTTGACGGAAGGGCAAGTTGCAGCGATAATATCGCCCCGAATCGAAAACGAGTCCGGGGCGCCGCGGTCATCCGCGGCCGAATGAGGGTGACGGTATGATAAGACGACTATTCCTGGCGGCGGCGATCCTGATCGCCGGAACGGCCATCTCATGGATCGATGACGCAACGCCGGCCCTGGCGGCACGGCCCGCCCCTCCGGGGCTCTCCGAATCGACGGCTGCTCCTCCGGCGCCGGTCGACCGCAGACGATTCGATCTCAGGAGGCCTGCTCCCGACCAGCCAACCGCCTCCCGGGGCTGGCTCGGCGTCTCTGTCCAGGACGTCACGGAGGACATGAGAAGGAGCCTGAACCTGACCGCCGAGGGGGGAGTCCTCATCGCCGATGTCATTGCTGAAGGGCCGGCTGCGAAAGGGGGATTGAAGGCGGGCGACGTCATTCTCGAGTTCAACCGCGTCAGGATCCGCAGCGCAACGGAACTCTTGAAGGTCGTCACGAGAACCGCTCCGGGCAGCAACGCGCTCCTGCAGATGAGCAGGGATGGAAAGACCTTCTTTGTATCGACGATCCTGGGGAAGGCCGATCCCGCCGTGGCAGCCGCGCAGCCGGAGATCAAGCCGCAGCCGGCCGTCAAGGCCGAGCCGGCGGAAAAGCTGCCGCCCGCCCGGCCGGAAACGTATGCCGTCGTCATCGGCATCGACTACCGCGGGAGAGGGGATATCCCGAATCTCAAGTATGCCTCCGAGGATGCCCGGAAGGTTTTTGAGGTCCTGACCGATCCGCGCTACGGCGGCGTGCCGAAGGAAAACGCGCGGCTCCTGATCAACGAGAAGGCGACGCGCAATGAGATGCTGGCGGCACTGCGGAAAATCCGGACCTGGGACGGGTATGCCTACGTCTACTTCTCCGGTCACGGTGCCCCGATGACCGAAGACGACAAGCTCGTCGATGCCTTCCTCGTTCCCTATGATGCCGCGATCTCCGATCCGGAGATCCTTGCCGAGACGAGCATCCGCCTTTCCTACCTTCAGGAGTTGGTGGACGCCTCGCAGGCCAGGGGCGTGATGGTGGCGCTCGATGCCTGCTTCTCGGGCGGCGGAAAGTCCATCGTCGCCAAAGGCGCGAAACCCCTGGTCGGCGTCATGTCCGCGACGCCTCTCCTGGCCCCGAAAGGAGCAGGGAAACTGATCCTCACCTCCTCCGCAGTGAACCAGCAGTCCTGGGAGGATGAAACGGAACTCAAGGGCGGGATTTTCAGCCACTATCTTCTGGAGGGCCTCAAGGGCAAGGCGGCCGACAACGTCTGGGTCAAGGGGGACGACCTCGCCCGGTACGTCAAGAGCCACGTGGCCGGCGCCGTGATGCGGCTCAAGGGGGTCGAGCAGCAACCCCAGGCAACGGGCCTTGGCGACTTCGCCGTCGCGCGCAACTGGGAAAAGGCGAAGATCCTCGATGCCGGCATCGCCAAAGAGAAACTGAAGGCCGCCTTCGAACGGGGAAGCATCTCCGCCAGCCAGTTGTCCAACGGCATGGACGAGTTGTCTTCGGGCAAGCGGTCGAAGATGCTGGAGGCGTTCCTGGAAGGGAAAATCGACGAGAAGAAGTTCGGGGAACTCTATTGACCGATCCTCCCGATCAGCGAGGTGACGGAACATGAATCGATGGACAGGCCTGGTGTTTGCGGTGCTCGTGGTTCTGCTTTTCCCGGCCGGCGCTGCGGCGGCTGACGGGCCGGCGCCGCCGGAGTCCCAATGCATCAAGGGGGACTGCGAAAACGGGATCGGGACGTACAGGCACGCCGACGGAGCGACGTATGAAGGCCAGCACGTCGGCGGCAAGCGCACCGGCCGGGGCACGTACATCTTCCCCGACGGTGCGAAATACACCGGACAATTCCATGACAGCCTTTTCGAAGGTCAGGGGACCTACCTCCTCAGCAACGGCGAGAAGTACGAGGGCGAGTTCAAGGCCGGCCGCCGCAACGGGAAGGGGGTCTTCACCTATGTGGACGGAGTCCGGTGGGAAGGGACCTTCGTCGACGACCTGCCCGACGGCGCGGGCGCCCTGGTCTATCCCGACGGCCGGCGGATGGAAGGCGTCTTTCGCGGCGACAGAATGGAGGGACAGGGGACGCTGATCTATCCCGACGGCCGCCGATACCTGGTCGAACAGGAAAGCCCCGTCAAATACAAGGTTCTCCGGCGGATGGAGTAGCCCGCAGGAGACTCCCCAGGACAATGAGGTCATGATCGACATGAGAGTCCGGCGGTTCTTCTGCATCGCGACTCTGGCGTGTTTCGCCGCCTGCCTGACGGCGGCCGGGGATTTGCGCGCGGCGGGCCTGAGCAAGGAGGAGAAGAAACTTGTCGACGCGATCGAGGAAAAACGCGCCGAGATCATCGATGCGCTGGCGACACTCGTGAGAATCCCCAGCCGCACCGGCGACGAGGGGGACGTCCAGAAATACCAGGCCGAGTCTTTCCGGCGCATGGGGATGGACGTCGACGTCTGGGAGCCCGATGTGAGGGAACTGTTCGAGAAATTTCCCGACGTCGCCCAGAATCCGTCCCGCTGGCAGCCGGAATGGGGCCTGGCGCTTTCCGCACCGGGCCGCTTCTCCCACGAAGCGCTGATCCGGTCTCCCTACGACGCCGTCAAGAGCTACCGGGGCCGTCCCAACGTCGTCGGCCTGCTGAAGGGATCGGGCGGCGGCAGGTCGCTGGTCCTGAACGGGCATGCGGACACCATCAACCTCGGAGACGAGAAAGGTTGGAAGGCCGCACCCTTCGCGGCGCAGAGCGTCGTCAACCGGCTCTACGGCCGAGGCGCGGCGGACATGAAGGGAGGACTCGTGGCGGCGCAGAAGGCCGTGCAGGCCGTTGTCGAAGCGGGTATCCGCCTCCAAGGCGACGTGATCCTGCAGAGCGTCGTCAACGGCGAGTACTCCGGCAACGGGACGCTGGCGTGCATCCTGCGGGGCTACAGGGCCGATGCCGCGATCGTGAACCGAAGCACCGGCTCCGGCAGGGTCATCGACGATTCCAGCGGCGTCCTGTACTTCGAGGTCCGCACGAAGGGCCGCGAGGTCTATGCGGAAGGGCGGAGGCACGCGCCGCCGGGAGACGGGAAGTCCGGCGAGCCGTCCAGTGTGAGCGCCGTCGAAAAGATGGCCGTCGTCATCAGCGCGCTGACCACCCTGGAACGGGACCTCAACGACCTGTACGGGCCGGGGGTCTTCCAGCTTGCCATCGGCATTGTCCGCGGCGGCAATTTCACGGCCAGTTCCGCGCGGGACTGCGTGCTGCACGGAGCACTCTTCTTCAACGTCCTTCCCCGTCATTCCGACTTCGCGGGCGTGCCCGGCGTCTGGAACGTCTGGAGCATTCTCAGCGAAGCCGTCGCCAGGGCCGCCCGGCGCGATCCCTGGCTGCGGGAAAATCCCCCCGCCTTTTCCATCGCCCACTACGCGGAGCCCTTCAACAACCTGCCCGATGCACCGATCGTCAAGGCGATCCAGGATGCCTACCGAGACGTCGCCGGCAAAGAGATCCGTTTGGCGGGTTTCCACCCGCCCGCCGCTGACGGCCGCGGGGAGGCGGTCGTCGGGAAGGTCCTCGCGTGGCTGGGACCGGGCGCGGCCCATGCGGCCGGTGACATGCGCCACCTCGGCAACGCGGGCCAGATGTCGACGGTCGCGTACGGACCGACCGGCGGCAATATCCATGCCCTGGACGAATGGGTGGACCTTGAAGATCTGATGACGGCGACAAAGGTGCTGGCTGTCGTCGTTGCCCGCTGGTGCAGATGACGCGTCGTTCCGTGGAAAAGGGGGATGCTTCAGCGGAGCCTGGGACGGAATACAGGGAGGATGCGCGGGGTTTTCGCGCGATACGCTTTGTAGGCCGCGCCGAAGCGTTTTTCGAGTTCCGGCTCCTCAATGTACTTGAATTCCAGGACGCAGACGAGCGCAAAGAGGGGCGTCATGACGACCGCCAGCGAGACCGACCCCAAGAGGATGCCGAGCCCGGCCATGACGAGGATGAGGCCCGTCATCATCGGGTTCCGCGAGCAGGCGTAGGGGCCGTCCGTCACCAGGACGGGCGGAGGGTTGACGGGGACCGGTGTTCCCTTTGTCCTGAAGAACCGCCACCCGGACCACGCCCATACCCAGCCGCCGACAGCCAGGAAGGGGCAGGAAGCGACAACGGCATAGATCCCCGTCGGGAATTTCGGAAGGCCGAGAAGCCTGTCCAGAAAGAAGGCGCCGAAAATGGTCGCCAGGACGAGGCAGAAGAAGATCCCGCCGAAGACGGGCGTGAGGAGCCTGCGGGTCCTCGCGGCGCCCGTCGCCGTCCTGTAAAGGAAATCGACGATTCGATCACGCAGGCGAATCATGGATGCGTCGTCCTTGTCTTGCACATGCGAATTGCACTTCCAGGATCTGCAGCTTCGCATGGGAATGGGAAGAGGTCAATAGCGATGGCCGGAAAGGTTCTGAAAGTCTACTGCGACCGCATGCGGGAAGCCGGGGCGACCGCCGTGAAGATCGTCCATCCTTCCAGCGTCGTGACGGCGCCGTGGGTGAGGATGAAATGCCAGTTCGGCTGCGGCGGCTACGATTACGGCCATTGCTGCCCGCCCTGCACACCCACGGCGGAGGAGACGAGGGAGGTTCTCGATTCGTACGGACGTGCGATGCTCATTCATATCGTGTCGCCGGCAACACCGGACCGGGAAAAGCGGCTGCAGAAGTGCTTCCGCTCGCTGGTGAGGGTGGAGGAGGATCTCTTCAAGGACGGCTACTACAGGGCCTTCGTTTTCCTGGCCGGACCCTGCGGGATCTGCCGGCAATGCGGAAAGATCACGGGAGATCCCTGCCGGCATGGCGACAGGGCAAGGCCCTCCATGGAGGCCTGCGGGATCGACGTTTTTCAGACGGCTCGGAACAACGGCTTTGTCATTGAAACCCTGCATCGGGAGAATGAAATGCGCAACACCTTCTGCCTCATGCTGGTGGACTGAGCGGCGCGTTCCCTGCCGCAGGCGGATCAAGGAAGTCCCGCCTCGTCAAGGCTGACAGGATCTTCTTTCGTCACGGAGGTTACAGACCATGGGATGCCGACTGCCGGCGCTGCCCGTCCTCATCGCGGCTGTCCTGTCCGCTTCTGCGGCAACGGGCGGGGACGGAACGGCTCTTCGCACCGGCAGGGTGAACGCCGACAGCGTGATCGTGAGAGCCAGCGCCGACAGCGGCGCGGCCATTGTAGGCAAGGTATCCGCGGGCCAGGAGGTCCGGATTCTGGAGCGAAAGAACGGTTGGTACGGGATCGTCTATCCGCTGGACGGCGGTTGCTGGGTGGCGAGGCAGTTCGTGAATCTTCGCGGGTCGCCCGGTTCGGAGCCCGCCGGCGCCACCGTGACGGGCGACAACGTCCGCATCCGCGTCTCCGCAGACAGGAAGAGCGGTGTCGTCGCCGTCCGGAAAAAGGGCGACGAGCTTGCGGTCGTCGGCGTCCGCGGCGACTGGATCGGGATCGCGGCGCCGTCCGAAGCGCGCGCCTGGATCTCCGGCAGGTATGTCGATGTTGTGGAACGTCCGGAACCGGCTGCAGTCGGCGGAGACGGCGGAGCGGCCGAGACGGCAGCAGGGCTTGCTCCCGCAGCCCCGCCCGAAGGGGAAAAGGACGCGCTTGCGGACATCCCTGCGGGCGAGAAGCGCGCCGCCCTGGAGGCGATTTACGGAGATCTTCCCCCGCGCCGGAGATTGGCCGTTGCGGAGGAAATCTACCGGTCCGAAGTGGAGAAAGCACAAAAGGGGAAACCCGCCGATCTGCTCGTCCCGGGACAGATTTTCGTACGTGCCGCCAACGACTGTTTCTGCGACGGGGATACCCGGATGCGCGCCCTTCAGAGGATCAAGGAGATCTTCGAGTCCGGCACGCCGGAACTGCAAAAAAGGATCGAGGCCTTCGACAGGGAGGTCATGCTGATCGAGATCGAACGCGCCAAGACCCTCTCCGGAAGGAACAGGGAGCCCGTGCGCGGATCCCACGAGGTCGACAAGGCCCCGCTCCTCCGTTGAGGAAGCAAGGAGGAACGCAGTCTGTCCGTCGAAACGGAAAGGGTTCCCGGATTTGCAGCGCCGGCTGCCTTCCGCCGGCGGACCGGAAACGAATGCCATCGGCCTGACGGCTTGCTCTTGACGGTCGGCGGCGCTTCCCATATAAAGGATCGCGTCCGTCACATGCGGCCTCGGGATGCCGAGGCTGCATCCTGCAACCTTGGGGAGGAACGGGTTATGCGAAGTGTTCGGAATGCGATTCCGCTCTTGATCGTCCTGTCGTTGATTTTCCCGTCTTCCGGGATTTGCCAGCAGCGCGACCTGAACGTCGTCCCCGCCGCTGCCGCAGGCGAACAGCGCATCGCCCTGCTTATCGGAAACGGCGCCTACAAGGACGCCCCTCTGAAAAATCCTCCCAACGACGCGCAGGACGTGGCCAAGGTGCTGTCGAATCTCGGTTTCAAGGCGACGGTGCACCAGAATGCGACGCAGAAGCAGATGAAGCAGGCCATCCGCGATTTTGCGGGCGATATCCGCCGGGGCGGCGTCGGCCTCTTCTTCTTCGCCGGACACGGTGCGCAGAGCAACGGACGCAATTTCCTCATCCCGGTCGGGGCGGACATCCAGAATGAATTCGAACTCGAAGACCAGGCTGTGGACGCGAATCTGATCGTGGCCGCCATGGAAGAAGCGCAAAACCGCGTCAACATCGTCATCCTCGATGCCTGCCGGAACAATCCCTTCTACAAGAGTTCGCGGTCCGCGGCAAGAGGACTGGCGCGGATGGAAGCGGCCAGGGGGACGTTTGTCGCCTTCGCCACGGCGCCGGGGTCGGTCGCCGGGGACGGAGCAGGGCGGAACGGCGTCTTCACGAAGCATCTCCTCAAGAGCCTGCAGGAGCCCGAGTCGGATATCGAGCGGGTATTCAAGCGGGTCCGCCAGGGCGTGTCCCGGGAGACCGGCGGGAAGCAGATCCCCTGGGATTCGTCGTCGCTGATCGGTGATTTCGCCTTTCATCCGGAGCAGGCGGCGAAGGTCGCGTCCCTGCGCCCGTCCGCGGGCACGGACGCGCAGACCGCCGATTCCCCGGCGATCGAGCTTGCCTTCTGGGATACGATCAAGAACAGCACGAACCCGGCGGACTTCGAGGAGTATCTCGGCCGTTTTCCGAACGGGCACTTCGCCGGCCTCGCGCGAAACCGCCTGGCGGCGCAGCCTTCCGTTCAGGCTTCCGCGGCGCCGGCGCCTGCTCCGGCAATCGCTTCCATCGCCAGGCCGAGGCCCGGCCAGGGTGGGGCGGGCGGCGTGAAGCCGCCGGCCTCGACATGGTCGCCCAGGAAGCCTGTAAGCCTTGTTGTGCCATTTGCCCCGGGAGGAGGGAGCGACGTCGCCGGGCGAATCCTTGCAAGGCATCTTACGCCGGCGGTGGGGCAGCCGATCGTCATCGTGAACAAACCGGGCGGCGGCGGAAGCGTCGGCGCAGCCTCTGTCGCCCAGGCGGCGCCGGACGGGCTGACCCTGCTGCTTGCGAACAACGGGATCATGACGGTGAACAAGGCGCTGCAGAGAAGCCTGCCTTTCGATCCCCAGTCCGACTTCGTGCCGATCATCCAGTTCGCCCGATCTCCCCAGATCCTCGTTGTCCCGGCGACTGCATCGGGCGATATCAGGCAGATGGCGTCGCGATCGCTGACTTGCGCTTCGGCAGGCCAGGGCAGCCTCTCGCACCTGGCGGGCGAGGCCTTCAAGAAGTCGACCGGGGCTTCATGGACTCCCGTTTTCTTTGCCGGACAGGGTCCGGCGGCGACGGCCCTCCTCGGGGGCCATGTGGGTGCGGCGTTTCTCGATGCGGGATCCGCGGCTCCCCATCTCAAATCGGGAAAGCTGCGGGCGCTGGCGCTGACAGGCGACAGGAGGTCTGACGCCCTTCCGGATGTGCCGACCTTCGATCAGCTCGGCATTCCCGGCGTGGATCTGATGGCCTGGTATGGTTTGTTCGCCTCGCGCGGAACCCCGCCGGAGGCGGTGGGGCGCTGGTATCACGAAGTGTCGAAGGTCCTCAAGGATGCTGAGTTGAGGAAGAATCTGAATGCCATGTCGCTCGATGTCGTCGACGTCCCGCCCCTCGACCTGTCGCGGGCCTTGCGCGCCGAATCCGAGGAGATGTCGAATCTGGTCCAATGGGCGCGCATTGCCCCGAAATGAAGCCGGGGCATTTCCGCCGTTGTTCGGGGAAGAATGCGGAACGCAACATCTTCAATCTCATTCCGGCGGATTGATGTCCTTTGTATTTTTCCGGTAGCTCGGCATTGAAATCCCGATGCAATAAAGGACCGAAATGATGCTGGCGGCGGCGCCGATGCCCGTCGCCAGGGCCGATAGAAAATAGACGGATGCCGTCCGGCTGAACGTCAGCAGGACAAGGCTGGCGGCGAAGACGATTCATCCCGTGATCGCCGCCTGGTGGGGTCTGCCGCCGTCGATCATCTTCCCAGAGACAACCCGCGCGCCGCCCGTCTCAAACGCCATCAGGAGAAAATACAGCTCCGTGTTGGCAACGCCGATCTCCCTTCCGTACACCGCCGCGAAGGGCATCACCATTCCGTAGGTTGTCGCGGCGAGGACGAAATTCACGCCGATCGGAATCGCCTTGACGACGATGAAGCGGTCCCAAGAGAGGGTCTGATGCCTGACGGGCGGACGGGCCGGTGATTCGATGAGAAGGGCGGCAGCGATGCCGGCGGCGCTCAGGACCAGCGACAGGTAGAAGATCGGGAGAAAATGGTAATGTTCATAGAGGAACATTCCCGCGAGCGGGCCCACGGCCATCGCGAGAACGCCGGCAAGGCCGAAATAGCCGATTCCTTCTCCCCGCCGCGACGGCGGCATGATGTCGATCGCCACGGTAGCCCCGGCTGTCGTGATGACGCCCCAGACCGCCCCGTGCCACAGGCGCAGGACGAAGAACAGCGTTGTTGAATCCGCGAGGATGTAACTGGCAAAGGTCGCGACAAAGAGGACATAGGAGACGACGTAGACCGCCTTGCGGGAGAAGCCGTCGATGAGATAGCTGGAAAAGGGCCGCGTCAGCAGGGCGGCGATGATGTAGCAGGAAACGACGAGTCCGATCACGGCCCATAGGCCTGGAACCGCTCTGCCAGATAGAACGGCAATGCCGGCATCAGCGTCAGAAAACAGAAGCCGGTGATGAAATTGGCCGGGAAGGTGCACGTGAAGCTTGCCGTCCCGAGGTGGGGCGCGTCGTCTTTCATGGCTTCCTGTCCAGAAGGTGGCGCAGGGCGAGGATGGGGTGGCTCCAGATCATCCGCGGTCCGGCGTAGCGCATGACGGCGCGGATCTTCTCCCGCATCGCCGGCTGGTAGCAGTGGACGGGACAGTCCGAGCAGGCGGGCTTTTCGGCACCGAAACGGCAGCGCCTCGTCTTGTCTTCGGCATAGCTGCTCAGCTCGCGGCACTCGTCGCAGAGCGCTTCTCCGCCGTGGTGCCGGCGGCAGAACATGCCGATCATGAGGCGGCCGGTCCGGATCTCGCGCCGGATGCGCGGTGCGGCGTTCAGCGTCCCACCGGAAGCGTCAGCAGCGGTCCCGCCGTCTGCAGCTCTCCGGACTGCAGCGAGAAGATGGAGCCGACGAGAATGAAGTAGGCCTTTGACACGAGGTCTTCATCGGCGATGTAGAACCAGCGGTTGCGGTAGGAGATGAACGCAAAGGCGTCTGCGGGCTTGGCCGAACTGGTTCCCACACGGATGAGGCCCGCGTGCAGGCCCCTGCGGTCAGCTTGGTCCAACGGAGGTTTCCTGAAGGGGCGGGCGATCCGCCTCGCCGCCGCCGGACCATCTCTTAACCTTTTCATTCGTTTTCCCGCTGCGGGGGTTCGGTTCTCAGGCGAAACCTCCAATTACCCTCTCTCCGCACAAAAGACCGTAGACAACAGCGGATCGATTCTCTCACTCAGCCCTTCCCAGTGGAAATGGGATGCATGTCACCGCCGTTGTCCACCTAAGGAAGATGGGAGAAAAAGAAAGATCCGATTGGTTGCTGTTGTAGCAACTGCCGGTGCTTAGGGCAATGAATTTTAACAGGTCATCACTATATCATATTCCCTCGGCAGCGTTCGTGCTCTACCATTCCGAATGTCTTTTCACAGCAGTGAATGATCCAATGCCAGACTTGCATTCCAGGCCTCAGAGTTTTTTTGACAGCCGCCTCATGCAGCACATACCTGTCCAGGCTCAGGCCCGTCGCCGCTGCTTCAGCTTGCGGTTCTCCCGTGGGAGGATATCCCCTCTTTGCCTCGATTTCCCATGTCACTTACAGTCAAGAACATTTCCTTGACATCCTTTTTGGCCTGATATAAGTGTTCACAGAATTGTTGATCATATTGTCGAGAATAATGTTGGGTCATTATCAGGCTTAAGTGCCTCACCACAAGTAGCGCCATGATGCGAATCTATATTCCAGTGAATTACCCCGCCCACAGGGCGGGCATTTAACGCCTTAAAACAATCCCAACTGTCTGGGAGTCGTCTCTTGATCACGATGATACTGAATATATCTTCTGATTACCTCGGCCGTTACGCTGTCTCCTGTGGTCCGGGCAAAATATCCGTTTTCCCAGAATTCACCACCCCAGGGATGCTTCTTCACCCCGAAGCACATATTTCTATGCGAGGGAGGCAATATCATGAAAATATACAAGATTGCGCCGATTGATGTTGGCCGCTTCACGGCCCTTCCGAAACAGACCTGCATGTACCGGATGCATCGAGAGGTCACCTATGAGGCGCCGTGCGTCCTTTGGTACCTTCAGGGGACAAGGGACAACATCCTTGTGGATCTCGGTCCACCGGAGCCGGCCCTGTGTCTTGCGGATCACGGTTTCACGATCAAGCGGACTGCGGAGCAGGAGCCGGTGAACGCATTGCGAATGCATGGCCTGTCTCCGGACGACGTCAAGACGGTCCTCGTCACCCACCTCCATTGGGATCACGCCAATGGATTCCATCTTTTCAAGAATGCCAGGTTCCTGATACAGCGAAAAGAAGTCGAGTATGCGATCGCCCCTCTGCCC
>Ga0116160_1000144_pt1 | contig 86222 bp, 82 predicted proteins | sample AD_JPNAS2_MetaG_FD_89879 | JGI IMG/M metagenome (GOLD analysis project Ga0116160, IMG submission 89879) | Active sludge microbial communities of municipal wastewater-treating anaerobic digesters from Japan - AD_JPNAS2_MetaG | ecosystem: Engineered > Bioreactor > Anaerobic > Digestate | place...
GGGCGCGAAAGGCGGGAAAGGCGGGAAAAGCGGGAAAAGAGTCTATTGCGTCCGTCTTCAGACGTTAGAAATTAGACATCGGGCAAAAGCTTACCCGCCTACCCCGCATCTTTGAAAAACTAGGGACACTCCCCATATTATTTCCTGTAATCATCTGGCTGGCTTGATAATAAGTGAAGTGCGGGGAAGCACCGCAATTTTCTGTATTCTGCAATAATATGGCTGGCTTATAAATAGGGGAAGTGTCCCTGATTTTTGTGGCTGGCCGGGAAATATGGGGAGTGTCCCTGATTTTTCGAAGGGCTCGATATGACACAATCAGAGGCCTCTCAGTTCTCACCCTCTCAGCTTCTCACCATCTGCGTTTCGAGAAGCGGAGCGACGAGAAATCTTGCCCGCTGAAACGGAATGAAAGATTTTTGCTGCAAACGCTGCTTGCGTCGGCGATCTGATGAGGTTATATAGGCGGGAAAAGCGCGAAAGGCGGGAAAATGAGCGGGGAGTTTCTGGTTCTATTTACTTCCATAATAGCCCAAAACCCAAGACCTAATACCCAATAAACAATAATTCAATCATGAAAAATCCGATAAGGGATGTTTCGATCATCGGCGCAGGGGCGATGGGGGCCTCCTATGCGGCCCTGCTGCATGACATGGATCGCAGATGCGTCTCCCTGATCGCCGGGGGTGAGCGCGGCGAGCGGCTCAGGCGTGAGGGACTGTCTGTCAACGGCAGGCATTATACGTTTTCCGTAATCCGGCCGGAAGAGGAGACGCCGCCTGCCGACCTTTTAATTGTCGCCGTGAAGAATCATCATCTCGAAGCAGCCGTCCGGGAAATGAAGCGACGCGTCGGCCGGAAGACAATCATTCTCTCCGTCATGAACGGGATCGACAGCGAGGAGAAAATCGGCGCCGCGTTCGGCACGGAGAAAGTCCTTTACGCTGTTTCCGTAGGAATCGACGCCCAACGGGATGGAAACCGGATACGGTACACTAAGCAGGGAAAGATTTTTTTCGGAGAAGCCGAAAACAGCACGGTATCGGAGCGCGTGAGGGGAGTCCAGGCGCTGTTCGATAAAGCGGGGATCGCATATGAAACGCCGCCCGACATGATCCGGATCATGTGGTGGAAATTCATGATAAACGTGGGCATAAACCAGGCCTCGGCGGTGATGCGGGCGCCTTACCGCGTATTCCAGACATCGGGCGAGGCGAGAAAACTGATGGATTCCGCCATGCGGGAGGTAATCATGCTCGCCCGAGCCGCGGGAGCGCGCTTGACCGATGAGGACATTGACAACTGGTATAAGGTCCTCGACGGCTTGGGCCCGGAAGGAAAGACTTCCATGCTGCAGGATGTGGAGGCGGGCAGAAAGACGGAAGTGGAGATGTTCGCGGGAAAAATGGTCGAGCTCGGCCGCAAATACCGCGTACCCGCTCCCGTTAACGAAAAGCTTTTACATGCCATCAGGGAGATCGAAGCAGGTTATGCTTCGAATGCATTAAAGGAATATCACAAGCCATAAATTCTTGACGGCCCGGGACATAAAATAGTAATCAAATAATTATTCAAGCTCCTTCTGACGGGCATGCCTTCGGCTGTCCGCCCCGCCTTCTCTCCCCCGTTTTTACCCTGAAAAGAAAAACCCTGCATTGGCCTGTTCCAAGGAGACGGGATGGATGTCTGGATCGCACTCGGGCTCACTCTGCTGGCGGGAATGGCGACGGGAATCGGCAGCATTCTCGCGTTCGCCGCCGGACGGACGAATTACCGCTTCCTTGCGGTTTCGACCGGGTTTGCCGCCGGAGTCATGCTGTACGTTTCATTTGTCGAGATATTCGTGAAAAGCGCAGGGTCACTTGTCGAGACCTATGGTGAATACTGGGGGCAATGGATAAATGCAGCTTCCTTTTTCGGCGGCATGTTTTTCATGGGTGTTATCGACAACATGATACCCGCGGCGGAAAACCCGCACGAGGCCCGATCGGAAGAGGACATTGCCCAGCTCCACCGTCCTTCGCCCTCCCTGCCGGACACCGTTGCGGCAAACGCTTCGGTAAACCTTGCCGGCGCCGGCCTTCACCAAAGAAAACTCATGCGCACCGGGTTATTTACAGCTTTGGCAATCGCCGTGCACAACTTTCCCGAGGGATTTGTTACTTTTTTTATGGCGCTCCAGGATCCTGCCGTCGGGCTTGCCGTAGCTCTGGCCGTAGCGCTGCATAATATTCCTGAAGGTGTAAGCGTCTCTCTTCCTATATTCTACGCCACCGGGAATCGGAAAAAGGCTTTTTCCTACTCGCTCATGAGCGGACTGGCCGAGCCCTTCGGCGCCGGGGCGGCCTATCTGATTCTTTTCCTGCTCGTGGACGCAGATGCGGCAGCGGCATCATACCGATGGACGGGTATTCTCTTCGGCATGGTCGCCGGCATCATGGTTTATATCAGCCTGGATGAACTTTTGCCGACAAGCCGGACTTACAGCAGGGGCCATGACAGTATTCTCGGGCTCGCCGCAGGGATGTTCGTCATGTCTTTGAGCCTGCTGATAATGAAGTGAAAATCTGCATTGAGGATTTTAAAATGAATTCCGGCGCGGAGATCCGCAGGAAACTTCTGGTTTTTCAGAAAAATGAAATAACGGAGTATCACATTTACGGCAGGTTGGCGGGGGGCGCAAAAAACCCCGAAAACCGCAAGGTGCTGGAAAAGATCGCTGATCAGGAACTCCGTCATTATAAGGTCTGGCGCAAGTACACGTTGCAGGATGTGGACCCGGATCAATGGAAAATCCGGAAATATTACTGGATAGGCAGACTTCTGGGTTTTACCTTCAGCCTGAAACTGATGGAGCGCGGGGAGGAAAATGCCCAGGACGACTACGAACAGTTGCGTCATTTCATTCCCGAAGCAGAACTGGTTATTGTTGAAGAAAACCAGCATGAGGATGCCTTGCTCCAAATGCTGGATGAAGAAAAACTCCGTTACACAGGCTCAATCATATTGGGATTGAATGATGCATTGGTGGAACTGACGGGCGCACTGGCCGGCTTGACCCTGGCGCTGCAAAACACGAAACTGATTGCTTTGACAGGATCTATTACCGGCATTGCCGCGGCATTGTCCATGGGCGCCTCGGAATACCTGTCTACGAAAACGGAGGAGACCAGCAAAAATCCGGTGCTTGCGTCATTCTATACAGGCGGGGCATATATTTGCGCCGTGATGCTCCTCATCCTGCCCTTCCTGATTCTGCGGAACTGTTATCTGAGCCTGGGCTTTGCGCTGGCTGTCAGTCTCTCGATTATCGCTTTGTTCAACTTCTATATTTCCGTAGTGAAGGCCCAGTCGTTCAAGAGGCAGTTTCTGGAAATGGCCGGATTGAGTCTCGGTGTTGTATCACTGAGTTTTCTCATAGGCTTTCTGATGCGCATTTTTCTGGGGATTGATCTCTGAGCCGGGAGCAGTCAACGCATACTTCGTCTTCGATCTCCGAGCCGTCACTCCGCCGCGGCGAATACGAACGGCTTTGTCTCTTTGAATTTCCGTGAGACATCGCCGGCCAGGTCGCGCCTTTTGACGAGGTCGAGCTTCTTTACGGAGGCGCCCTTCTTCAGATCCATTCTGTCCAGCCGGACCCAGACGACGTTCGGACTCAGGGTGGATTCAAAGTAGTAGACCCGGTTTGTCAGGTCCGCGACCGTCCGCCACAGCGTCGACGACAGATTCGGATGCGACGGGTCGGGCTGTTTCAAGTAGGGAACGGAAACGTTCCTCATGACGCTGAAGATGTAGGCGACGTTCTCCCGGTACCCCGCGGGCTTCGGAAGGCTCGCCAGGTATGACGCGGCTCGCACGAAGCGGTCGGCGGCCTGCCCCGATCCGGGGAGGTCCCGGACTCCGCCGAATGCCTTGTACTGTTTAAGATTGGCCAGTTGGTCGCGGAAGGGCGGTGAGTTCGTCATCACGGTGTACTGGCGGCTGTGATATATTGCCCGGCTGCCGTTTGTGTATTCGATAATTGCCGAATCCCCTGTCGCGTCCGCCATGGCTAGGTGCACCGTGGCCTTTTTCCCGAGTCCGGGCATGGCCGCCGTGACGGGCTGGAAGGGTATTTTTTTTATGAACTCCACGGCTTCGTCCACGGAGGAGAAATTATCGAGCATGTATTGCGCCCAAAGGCTGAGCGCGATACCGGGGACCGACTCATCCCTTTTCCCGTAGTCGGATTCGGCCAGCCACAGGATATTCGCCGCGAGGCCCTGCTCGTTGATGCCGTCCGTCGAGCACATGTCGTGGGCCGCGGCGACGATGCTGCCGTATCTTGCCGTCCATTTGAGGGAGTTGTTCCCGGCGGCGCCCTGCCTTTCGATTCCGCGCGGCAACGCCCAGAGATTCGTTTTCATATCCTCGAACCAGTCCATCGTCCGTCCTACAACGACGGCCTTCCCGCCGGGCGCCCACAGGACCCGCGAACAGGGCAGGGCGGGCGAAGCGGCCAGGGTCAGGATAACGGCTGCGGCAACAGCCGCCGCGCACAGCTCAAGCTTTCTCATTCGGCCCCCCTTTCTTTTCGTTGAAACTTCACGCCTTCAGCAATCGGGACAGGTTCCGGACTAGAATATTGTTCTGCTCGTCCGTGCCCACGGAAATGCGGAGCTTGTCCCTGAGGCTTTCCTGGTCGAACCACCGGACGAGAATGCCTTCGCTCTTGAGCCCGAGGTACAGCCTCTCGGCGTCTCCCGCCGGGGGCCGGACGAGGATAAAGTTTGACTGCGAGGGCCAGACCCGGAACCCGAGCCGCGAAAGATCCTCGGCCAGCACGGCCCGCGACCGTATCACCTTTTCCGCGTTGCCGTTTTTGTGGGCCTGGTCTTCTATGGCGGCCGCCGCAACCGCGATTACCGCCGCATCGATGTTGTAGCTGTCTTTCACCTTCATCAGGGCCTCGATAATTCCGGGCCGGGCGATGCCGAATCCGAACCGCAGTCCGGCGAGGGAGTACCCTTTGGACAGTGTCCTCAGGACAAGGACATTTTCGCGCTTTCGCACCAGGTCGAGCGCATTCTCACGGGCGAAGTCCGCATAGGCCTCGTCGATCACAATGATGCCCTGCGTCTGCGATGCCAGTTCGTCCAGGAAGGCCGCCGGGAAGGTATTGCCCGAGGGGCTGTTCGGCGATGCTACCAGGGTGACGGCGCCCCGCGCTGCGATGAGCTTTTCCAGGGGAAGGTTGTAATCGTCGTCGAAGGGAACCTCCACGACGGGGGCGTCCTGTATCTCCGCAAGGGTGCGGTACAGAACGTATGTGGGAAACGGGTAAACGACGGGTCTTCCCGGTTCCGCACAGGCCCGGAAGACCATCGAAAGGATTTCGTCGCTGCCGTTCCCGGCGATGATCCACTCTTGCGGAAAGCCGAAAACCCTGCCGATCGCCCGGCAGGCCTGCCCGGCGAACGGGTCGGGGTACCGGCGGAGCGATTCGGGGAGGACTTCCCGGAGGGCGCGGACGGCTTCCGGAGACGGCGGATACGGGTTCTCGTTCGTGTTGAGCTTGATCACCTTTGCTCCCGCCGGGGGCTGCTCGCCCGGCTTATAGCCGGTCATCCGCTCGATGTTGGCACGGAAATAGCTCATGTAAGTTCCTCCGGTGGGAAAATTTCAGAATTTCCGGGATTCGTCAAGGTTTTTTGGGCGAAAAATCGAAGTGGCCGCTGGCGTACATTTCGTAAAAGGCCAGGAGGAGCGACGTGATTACCGGGCCGATCACGAACCCGGAGAATCCGAAGACCGCAAGCCCGCCGAGGGTAGAGAGAAAAATCAGGACGGGATGCATCGCCAGTTCCTTGCCGACCACGATCGGCCTCAGGAGATTGTCAATGCTGCCGATCACGATTGTGCCGAAGGCAAGGACGAGAATGCCCTGCCAGGTATTACCGATCATCAGGAGGATCACCCCCGCCGGGCCCCAGATAATAGCGCTCCCCACCGGGAGGATCGCCGCAATCACCATGACTACCGCCCATACCAGCGCCGCCTGAATTCCCACGAACCAGAAGAGCAGGCCTCCGAGCGCACCCTGGATTCCTCCGAGGATCAGCGTTCCCTTCAGGGCGGCCCTCGCCGTGGACGTGAAGTGTTGAAGCAGGCTGCGGCTCCTGTCTTTTCCCAGCGGGCAGATATCGAAGAAAATATCGCGGATCCGGTCGCCGTCCCTGATGAAATAGAAAAGGAGATAGAGCATGACGGCAAACATGAGAAGGAACACAAGCAGATCCTGGGTCCAACCCCGGAGCGAATTGATGATGTATTTCAAGACGGCTTCAGATCCCTGGTAGAACCGGTCCGTCCAGAATTTCGGGTCAATGTCCAGGTTACGCAGCACCCGGTGATTTATTATCTGATCGATGTATGACTGGATCGTCAGCCGCAGGCCGGCCCCTTCCTCGCTGATGGAGGAATAGATGCGGATCGATTCATTGAGAAGGAGTCCCGCGGCGATGGTGAGGGGGATGATAAGGATCAGGATGACCGTGATCAGCGTGATTCCGGCATTCAGGTTGGGAAGCTTTTTTCTCCTGTTCATCCTCTCGTATAAGGGGCGTGAGATGGCGGCGAAGACGCCCGCCCAGAAGATCGGAAAAAAGAACGGGCTCAGAACGTAGAGAAACAGTACGACGACGACGGTTACGATGGTGAAAAAAATTATGTAGCAGATTTTTTCGGTCATGGGTCCCCGGAATTGGCCCTGGTTGCTTCGAGAATGAATCCGGCAGCGATCGCTTCCCGGCAGCTTGCCGCAGGGTAAGCGAGCAAATCATGCTCAAGCCTTTTCTTAAAGGATCGGAGTCTACCCGGAAGAGCCGAACGATTTTTCAATTTACCCTGCCGATGTTCAAAAAGCAAGAAATTAGCCTGTTTAGAATATGCCGGCTCCGGCGATGAGCTGTTTCTTGCTTCCGTCAAGCCGGATATGATAAAAGCAGTTTCAGTAACAATATGTTTAATTAAATATACCAATCAATGCAGCGGACCGCTGTATCTTTTTGCGCCGGGGCACGCAGGGCGCCCCGGCCCGATTGCAGGGAGAAGCAGAATGAATGTACGAATCGAAGCGAATGCGGATAAGTGCGCCGGATGCATGACCTGCGCCCTGGCCTGTTCGTTTACATTCCATAAGGTATTCAACCCCCGCAGGGCTTACATCCGCATTTCGTCCGACGAGGAGCGCGGCTGTTTCAGGATCAGCATTTCCGGCGAATGCCGCGCCTGCAAGGTGTGCGCGGAAGCATGTCCGTTCGGCGCCATCAGCAGGATCGGGGAGGATGACCAATGAACGGGTACGTCGGACGAATTCTTTGCGTGGATATGGGTGAGCGCGGCGTTTCCGCGGAAGAGCTGGACCGGAAGGACTGCACCGATTTCATCGGGGGGATGGGGATCAACCTGAAGCTCCTGTTGAAGGAAATGGACCCCGCGGCGGATCCCGGAACGGCGCTTCCCACTGCGGAAAAGCTCAGGGAATTAGGGCTGGATCAAAAATAGATCCTGTTTGACAAGCTTCGTCCATTCTTCTAATCTTCGCTCACAGTACCGATGTTCAAGACGCCGGAAAACCCGGATGCAGAAACGCAGGCGGGGAGCCGGGACCGGGCGCGTCTGTGCTGAAGGAGGAAAAACATGCATAATTCGGATCTGGAAGTATATTGCCGAAAGGCGGTCGAAGCCGGCGTGAGCAGCGCCCGCGTAATCAATCCTGCAAATGTAGTCACTGCGGCGTGGGTACGGCTCAAGTGCCAATGGGGCTGCAAGTATAAACTGACGCACTGCTGCCCGCCGGAGACGCCGACGCCGAAAGAAACGCGGGAAATTCTGGATTGTTATAAAAGGGCCATCCTGTGCCACACCGAAGCGCCCGCGAGCCCCGAGCGGGGGAAAAAAATGATGGAGACCCTGAAGAAGATGGTGGACCTGGAGGGGGAGATGTTCAAGAACGGCTACTACAAGTCTTTTGTCCTGCTTGCGGGGCCTTGCGTGCTGTGCAGGGAATGCAGCAGGAAAAAGGATGAGTCCTGCACCATTCCCGACCGGGCAAGACCTTCCATGGAATCGTTCGGGATAGACGTCTTCCAGACGGCGCGTGACCACGGGCTGCCCATTCAGCCTTTGCGCGAAAAAACAGAAACACAGAATCTGTTCTTTCTTTTCCTGGTTGATTGATTCTCTGGAGTTCGTTCAGAATTCAGGGTTAAGAGCTCCGAGTCCAGAGTTCCGAGTTGCGTCACTCAGCCCCAAGTCTAACAATCAGAAGCACAGATTATCGGGAAATTATTTGAGCTTTTTTTATACTTCTGAACCCTTGATTCTGAACTGAACTTTGAACTCGGAACTATGAACTACAAAATCCGGAAATGTACCCCCGATGATTGCCGGCTTTTGTCGGATTTGATCAGGAGATCTTTCCGGGACGTGGCCGAGCGCTTCGGTCTGACTGAGGAAAACTGTCCCCGCCACGCTTCCAACTGCACGGAGGAGTGGATCGTAGAGGATATGGGCCGGGACATCGGATATTTCATTCTGGAATGCGAAGGCCGCCCGGCCGGTTGCGCCGGGCTCGAAACGGCGGAAGCCGGGGTCTGCCACCTCGAACGCCTTGCCGTGATCCCGGGAAGCCGCCGGAGGGGGTTCGGAGGCGCCTTGATCGAACACGCGTTTTCCGAGGCGAAACGCCTCGGCGCCCGGTCTGTGGGCATCGGCGTTATTGCGGATCACCTGGAGCTGAAGCGCTGGTACGTAAAATACGGCTTCGTTGAGACCGAGAACAGAAAATTCGCCCACCTCCCTTTCCGGGTGAGCTTCATGGCATGCGATCTGCGCCGGGATATGCATCCGGGAGAGGGGATCAACGGGGGCGATTGATCCGGGAGGCGCCGCGGCCGGTCATCTCCAATATCTTCCTCCACCCCGATGCATGCCTCGCCTTGATCTGGATGGCGAGGTGATTCTTAGTCCACTCCAGGAGCGCGAATGTAGGCGTACCGGCGGGTCCCGGGTACTGATCGCCGGGATTAAGTAGAATGACGCCTTCGATCGTCTCCAGTACGGGGCGGTGGGCATGCCCGAAGAGAAGCATGTCGGCCCCCCTCTCTTTAGCCCAGACCGCCATTTCCCGGAGATTGCGCCGCCAGACGTCCTCCGGGTAGTAGGCGTTCAGGTCCATTTCCTGTCCGTGGGTCAGCAGAATATTCCACCCTTTTATTTCCAGCCGCGACCTTCCGGGAAACGCCGTTCCGAAATCGCCGTTGCCGGCTACGCCTTGGAACTCAATTCCTGATTGAACAGCCGCTTCATAACCGTCGAGGACCCCGTCGCCGAGGTGGAGGACCATATTGACCGGGCAATGCGCGTCCAGCGCATCCCGGAGGTCGCGGCGGTTCCCGTGTGTGTCCGAGAATACTGCGATCCGCATTTCCTTATCCGTCCTGACATGGGTTTTGAAAACAAACTATAGCGATCGATGCCGCAAGTCAACTCCAACCGTTTCAAAATAAGAAAAACGCCGCATTCCCATGGGCGTTCAAACTCTGTAAACTGGCTTGAAGGCATCCTGTTTCTCCGCTCGAAAAGGCATTTTGCTCCCTTTTCTATCAAAATGGCGGGGCACGTGATCGGCGAAGCAGGGAACAGGGAGAAGTCTCATGGGAAAACTTTTTTCAGCCTCGCTGATCCTGATCTTGTTTTTTATTCCCGCTCAACCCGCCGGAGCAGGTTCTCCTGCAGATAGAATTTTCATGAAAAACGGCGACCGGCTGACCGGAATAATCGAGCGGATGGAGAGGGAGGTTCTTACTGTAAAAACGGAATACAGCACGGAAAAAATAATTCTGGAATGGAAGGACGTGGAATGCATCGAATCGGAGCGGGAATTGCCCGTTCTGTTCAAGAATAACGAAATCCTGGTCGGGAGAATACTGTGTCCTGCCGCAGGGAAAGTGCGGGTTGCAAGCGGGTTGGGGCTCTCGCGCGAGATTCCCATTGAGGAGATAGAGTCCGTAAACCCCGCCACGTATCGCGGATATTTCAATGCGGGCGGGAGCCTGGCGACGGGAAATACCGATACTGCCGCCGCCAACCTTTCCACCCGTTTCGAAGTAAGGACTGCCCGGCATCGCTTCACAGTGGAAGGAAAAATCAATTATGCGGAAACCGAAGGCGTCGAAAGCGCCCGCAACTCCCTCGGCAGCCTGAAATACGACTTCTTCTCCACCAGGCAACGCTACAACTACGCCCAGATCCTTACGGAAAGGGACAAATTCGCCAATCTGAATCTGCGGCTTACGCAGGGTCTGGGCATGGGCTTCCAGTTCTTCGATACCAGAAAGCTGCGCTTATTCGCCGAGGCCGGAATCTCTTACTATAACGAAGACCTGGAAGTCGGAGAAGACAAGACCGGCGCTTCGGGCCGCTGGGCGGTAGGACTGGAGTACGAGCCGTTCCCAAACCGCCTGCAGATCTATCACCGCCATGAAGGATATTACACGCCCGAGAGCAGCTCGTTTTACGTTCGGGCGGAGCAGGGATTCAGGATCCCGCTGAAAAACGGATTCGGAATATATATCGAAACGGATTACCGTTACAACAGCCGGCCTGAAGCCGGCAAGAAAAGCTCAGATGCTCTGTTTGTAGGGGGGATCAGTTACGAGTACGCCTACTGGTGAATTATCCGAACTGAACAGGGCGGTCCGGATAAGCTTGCCGAAGCGGAATGACGCCCCGGGGTGCGCCCGATTCTTCCGAATTGGCGAATGGATTCCGGCGGGCTGTTCTGTTATAAAAAAGACAACCCGGAGTCTTTTTGATGACGCTTTTGAGATATATAATTTTCACCGTGTTTGCGCTGACCGTTATCGGCGCCTGTGCGTCCCCGGGTATTTTGCCCGAGGAGCCCTCGTCCCCGGCCGTAACTACGCCCCCGGCATCGCCGCCCCCGGCTTCTCTGTCGGCTCCTTACCGCGCATCTCCCTATGGCCGTCCCTCTCTGCCTCAACCGGGTCCCGTATACCCCGAGTACAGGCCGCTGCCTCCCCCCCTTACGATCCCGCCCCGGGCGGACCGGAACCGCGGGGCCTTCAATCCCTTTACGGGCGAGTTCTACCCTCCGTCAGGACGGGGCGTCATCAATCCCTGGACAGGCGAATATTATCCCCCCGCCGGACACGGCTATTTCAATCCGAGAACAGGCCAATTATATCCGTCAAGGTAAATCACTCGGCTTCCAGTAGTTCAGAGTCACCCTCAAAGTCTGTCTAGAGTTGGGAGCGGACCGGGAAACGGCGCTGCGGGATGTGGAAGGCGCCGCCGGACCCCGGCGTTCTGACCTGCTCCCATAATGCCTTTGCCGCAAACGATCCCGATTCTTCGGAGCAGCTCTGGAACATGGCGCTGAAGCGATTCTCAGGGATCGAAAAACGCATTGTAATCTTCAATTGCAGGACAGACAGGGCGTATCGCTCCGGCCAGCTGGGGCGGGCCGTCAGATTATCGGCTCAACGGTCATCGTCTTCGGAAGACGCCGGACGATTCTGATGAAGCACAAAAAGGAGGAACAGAGATATCTTAATGCGGGCCGCCCGGATTTCCCATGGATATGGAGCCGGCAAGCCTTTGTTGAGGTAATACTTCATCTTTCTTCTGCTTCTCAGGATGGGACGGGGGAAGAATACATGCGTACGGGGAAAAAAACAAGAGAGCCCGCTCATTTTCCCCGGTGGATTTCTGACCTGCATCGTGATAGCAAATAGGGGATAAATCATCGGAGGAATTAAATGGTTTACGAACGGCTGAGAAAGCATCTGGATTCACTGCCCACCGGCTTTCCCAAGACGGAAAGCGGCGTGGAACTGAAAATCCTGAAAAGGATATTCTCCGAAGAAGAGGCCGAAATGGCGTGCCAGGTGAGCCTTTTCCCGGAAACCGCCGCCGGAATGGCGGCCCGCCTCAAGAAGGACCCGGAGGCCACGGCAGACCTTCTGTACCGTATGTCCAGAAAAGGGCAGATCCTCCGGTTCAAGGTAAACGGCGAGTACCACTACATGTCCGCGATGTTCATAGTGGGCATTTTCGAGTACCAGGTGAATAATCTCGATCCCGGCCTGATAGAGCTTTTTAAGCAGTACGCGAACGAAGCCATGTACCGGCAGATGATCCTTCCCGAGACGCCCCAGCTCCGCGTCGTGCCGGTTGAGGAGAGCCTGACCCCCGCGCTCGAAATCGCCCCCTACGATGAAATAAGGAAAATCGTGGAATCGCAGAAGGTTATCGCCCTTGCCGATTGCATCTGCCGCAAGATGAACGGGATGAAGGGGAAGCCGTGCCATGCGGCCCTGGAAACGTGCCTTATTTTCGGCGCAGTCGGCGAATTTTATATCGAGAACGGCATGGGAAGGAAAATTTCCGTGGAAGACGCCCTCGGCATCCTGCGGAAGAACGAAGACGCCGGGCTGGTGCCGAGTCCCTTCAATACCCAGAGAGCCGGGGGCGGGGTATGCAGCTGCTGCTCCTGCTGCTGCGAGATGCTCAAGGCGATCAAGCTGGATGCCAGGCCCGGCCGTGTCGTTAAATCCAATTACTGCGCCTCGGTGCAGAAGGACCTCTGTACCGGCTGCGAAATATGCCTCGACAGATGCCAGATGGAGGCGATCTCGATTGTGGATGAATCAGCCGCTGTAAACCTTGACCGCTGCGTCGGCTGCGGCCTTTGCGTAACGACCTGCCCGGTCGAAGCTCTCCAGCTCCGCATGAAGTCTCCGGGGGAGCTGTATGTCCCGCCGATGAGGCCGGTAGAGACGTACATGAGGATCGGGATGGAGCTGGCGAAACTGAAGGAATAATACCCTGCGGTCCGCTGTCCGGACGGAAGCTCGAATGAAGGGTTCAAGGGTTCAAGGGGTCAAGTGGCTCGTAAGAGTCCTTGAACCCTTGGACCCTTCATCATACTTTGACTTTGCTGAAGGAGTGATGCGTGCTGAGCGTTCAATCCATTTTTGGCTTGGTCGTTTTGGTCGGTTTTACCTGGGTCATCAGCGAAAAGCGGAAATTGGTGAGTTGGCGCGACATCCTGGCCGGGATGGGGCTCCAATTCGCCCTTGTCCTCATCCTGCTTAAAATACCTTTCTTCCGTTTTTTTTTCGAAATCCTCAACCGGGCGGTGATCATGCTCGAGGAATCCACCCGCGCCGGGACTACTTTTGTGTTCGGGTATCTCGGAGGGGGGGCGCTGCCCTTCGACGAGAAATCGCCGGGGATGAGTTTCGTTTTCGGTCTCCAGGCGCTTCCCATCGTGCTGGTCGTGAGCGCGCTGTCCTCGCTGCTCTTTTACTGGAAGATACTCCCTCTTCTGGTGCGAACCTTTTCCCGTCTGCTGGAAAGGACGATGAAAATCGGCGGCGCGGTGGGGCTTGGCGCGGCGGCGAACGTTTTCCTCGGGATGGTGGAGTCCCCGCTTTTCGTCCGTCCCTATCTGCGGAAGATGACCCGGAGCGAGCTCTTTACCACCATGAGCTGCGGCATGGCCGGGGTAGCCGGCACCGTAATGGTCCTCTACGCCGCCATTCTTAAACCGATCATTCCGGACGCGCTCGGCCACATCCTTACCGTGTCCATCATCACCGTGCCGGGGGCCATCATGATCTCGAGAATAATGATCCCGGAAACGGGCGAAGTCACATCGGGCAGGATAACCCCGCCCGCCGAGGCTTCCGGTCCGCTCGATGCAGTGGCCAGGGGCACGGTGGAGGGAGTCAATCTCCTGGTCCAGATCGTCGCCATGCTCATCGTTTTCGTCTCCCTGACGCACCTTATCAACCTGCTCTTGTCTTTTCTGCCCGCCGTCTCCGGAAAAGCGCTTACTTTCCAGGGGATACTCGGGTACGCCATGGCGCCGCTGGTTTGGCTGATCGGGATTCCAGTGGACGAAACGCTCGCCGCCGGCTCGCTGATGGGGACGAAAACGGTGTTGAATGAAATGATCGCCTACATGGACATGGCGAAACTCCCGCCCGAAGCCCTGAGCCCGCACAGCAGGCTTATCATGACTTACGCCTTGTGCGGATTCGCAAATTTCGGCAGTCTCGGGATCATGATCGGCGGGATGGGGGCCATGGTCCCGGAAAGGAGAGGCGAAATCGTCTCCCTCGGACTGAAATCGATCATTTCGGGTACGCTCGCCACCCTTATCGCCGGAGCCGTCGTGGGGATCGTGGCCGGATAGAGCACTCGACCCCCTTTCCGGAAAATTGATTGTATTCGCGCCGGAGTCAAGGTATATACCTTACAGGCGTGGAGTCGTTCGGTTCCATGCAAACCGGCATTGAAGATCCTTAAGGAAAATGCTTAAACATGATTCGCTCGCTTACCCCCAGTCCGCCCGAGGCGGACGGGGAATGCGCTCGCTACCGGATTCAAAGCGAAATCTACGGCAATGGCGGATTTCAAAAGAAAGACTCTCGTGGAAGATCTAAAGGGCGGATCTTCCGTCCCGGAGAGCTCCGTATCGTTTGCGCGTTTTCTCGAGCAGAGCAGCATTCTTTCCGCATGGCTTCGGTCAGGGAAAGAAAGGCCCGCCGAGATGTTCCTGATGATGGTGGAAGACCTTTCCCCGCTCGAGCGGCAGTCATTAGGGAAGCTTACGGATCGGACCGTGGAGATTCCGGACCTCCTGCTGAAGCGGCTCGCCGAAATGGAAAAGGAGAACCGCCATCTCAAATCCCTCCTGCTGACCGACGACCTCACGGGACTTTACAACAGGCGGTTCTTCTATATGCAGCTGGAGATAGAAGTTTCGCGCGCCCGGCGCACCGGCCGGCCCTGCTGCCTCATGATGATCGACTGCGATCATTTCAAGCGGATAAACGACCGGTGCGGCCACGACGAGGGAGACAGGTATCTAAAGAAGGTCGCCCGGACCATCCGCCGGGATCTGCGTACGACGGACTTCGTATGCCGATACGGCGGAGATGAATTCGGAGTGATAATGCCGGATACGCACCTGGTCGAGGGAGTCCTGATCGCGGAGAGGCTTCTGGAAGCGGTTTCGGAGATCCGGGCCGGCAGGCACTTCTCTTCCACCGCGAGTATCGGGATCGCTATCTTCGATCCGGTCTCGGACGACAGCATGGAATCTTTTTTCAAGCGCGCCGACCAGGAACTGTACCGCGCGAAGGAATTGGGGAGGAACAGGATTTCCCATTCGGGGAAGCCGGTCAGGTCGCAGAGCAAGCTGACGGAAGTGACGCCGGAGGAAAAGAGGGCGCTATGCCGGCCGGAGCGCGGCAAGTCGGCGAAAGCGGCGCCCGTCCGGAAGGGCGGAATGAAAGCCCCCCGGCGGAAGCAAATCGAGAGAAAGCCGACATGACCAGGTCCGGCAAATCACCTGTCATATCCATCACCAGCGGCAAGGGCGGCGTCGGTAAAACGCTTATTGCGTGCAATCTGGCGACGATTCTTGCCGGGCAGGGCAGAAAGATACTTGTGGCCGACTGCGATCTCGGGCTGGCCAACATCGATATCATGCTCGGATTGCGGCCCCGGCGCAATCTCAAGGACGTAATTTACGGCGATGCGGACATACGCGATATCGTCGTCCCCACCAAAGGCGGTTTCGATCTGATCCCCGCCAGTTCCGGGGTGCGCGAGATGGCTCAGCTCATCCTGGAGAGGATAGACGTTATCAAGGCCAAAATCCGCTCGCTGCGTAATTACGATCTGATCCTGCTCGATACGGGCGCGGGCATTTCGGAAGTGGTGCTGCAGTTCAATCTCCTGGCGGACCGGAATATCGTTGTCATCAACCGGGAATTGACCAGCCTCACGGACGCGTATGCCATGATCAAAACGATGTATCAGGTATTCGACCGGGACTCCCTGGATATCATCGTAAATTCGGCGGCGGGGGAAGAGGAAGGAAGGGAAATATTCGGCCGCATCAGCTCGATATGTAAAAAATTTCTGAACGTCAGGCTGACGTATCTCGGGCACGTGCTCCAGGACCCCGTCATCCCCAAGTCCATCCTGAAGCAGGAGATTGCGGTCCTCGCGTCACCCCGGTCGAAGATCGCCGCGAATTTCGCTCAGATCGCCCGGGCACTTCCCCTCAAATAAGTTTCATGTCTCAGGTCTCAAGTAATCGGGTCTGTTGGGTCCATGGCGTCTGTTGCGTCCATTGAGTCCGGTTATAGGAATCATAGACCCGTGACATGGAACTTGAGACTTGAGACTCGGGACTAACGATATCTTAAAGTGACCGATCCCTCTTCGGGATCGGGCTGCACCGCCATCGTCCTCTTCCCGTCCGACAGGAAGAACGTCCCCCCCTGGATGTCGCCCCAGGGATGGAACGTGTAGCGGTAATTACCGCTTCTGATTTCACCCCGCGCCGGATCTCTGATCCAGATATTGATCCGGTACGGGATCTGACCGTTTCTACGGCTCTCCAGGTCGTATCCTCCGTCGTCCAGGTTTACAAAAAGGTGTTTTTCGGCGCGTTCACGCATCGCCCAGAGCCGGCCCTGCCGCAATGCGGTGGAAATATCCGCGGCAAATGCCTCCAGGTCGGCCCTTGGCGATCTTCCCAGGACAAAAATTGACGACAGCCCCAGAAAAACGGCGATCAGAACCATGCCGGCAAGAAATTCGAGAAATATGGAGTCTCTGTTGGTTATCGTGGGCATAAGGCTAAAGGCAAAGGGCTAAAGGCTAAGGGCTAAGGGCTAAGGGCTAAGGGCAAAGGGCAAAGGGCAAAGGGCAAAGGGCAACCTGACACTTGAGACCTTTTGCCCCGTGCCTTTTGCCTTATGCCCGTTTCACTTGTAAAGATCGGCATCTTTAACCTGCACGCCGAGGACGCGGTCCGACTCCGGGTCGATGAGGCAATGGAGATACGTGCAGGAATAGAACACGAACAGGAACCAGATAATGACCAGGGCGGCCCGGATTATTCCGGTTCCGATGAATCCGGCAAGCGCATGCAACTCGTATTTATTTATGTAAACAGGATCGGACATGCCACTCCCCCGGGCAACTGATGAAATAGAGCATGAACTTGCCTTTGATTTGTATCGGGGGTTATTCTGATTTTTCTTATCCGGAATGCCTGAAATGTATTCAGGAAAAAGAACGGATGGATAATGCCGGCGGGTGAATTAAAATAATGACGGGTAATGGGTAATAGGTAATGGCAATGGGCGGAAAAAGGTCAGTCCCGTTCTTTTATCACCCATTACCCGTTTTAATTGAAGGTGACGGGTTTTCCCGTTCCGTCGACAAGGGGCAGGTTGAAGGCGCCCCGCGCGGAAGGGAACATCCCTTTCGCCTGCTGAAATACCATGGAGGCGTAGAATCCTTTCCGCGACATCAGCTTCTCATGACGCCCTTCTTCGATGATCCGGCCGTCCTTGAGGACGAGAATCCGGTCCGCGGAAACGACCGTGCTCAGGCGGTGGGCGATCACGAAAGTGGTCCGGCCGTGGAAGAGCTTTTCGAGCGCCTCCTGTACGAGCGCTTCCGTTCTGGTGTCGAGAGCGGATGTCGCTTCGTCCAGGATCAGGATGGGGGGATTTTTAAGGAGAGCCCTGGCTATTGCGATTCTCTGCTTCTCGCCCGCGGAGAGCCTGTTTCCGCGTTCGCCGAGCACCGTCTCGTATCCCTGGGGCATCCTGAGGATGAACTCATGGGCATTGGCGATTTTGGCGACACTGATGATCTCGTCCATATCGGCGTTGGGCTTGCCGTAGGCGATATTGTTCCTGGCGGTATCGTTGAAAAGGAGCGCTTCCTGCAGGACAATACCGATCTGCTTCCGGAGCGACTGCTGGGTGACGTCACGGACGTCCGTTCCGTCCACGCGGATGCAGCCATCCGTCGGATCGTACAGGCGCTGGATAAGAGCCATCATGGTCGACTTTCCCGCCCCGCTCGGTCCCACCAAGGCGATCATCTCCCCCGGACGGACCGAGAGATCGATCCGGTCGAGAACCGGTTTCTGCAGGGGATCGTAAGAGAACCGGACTTTTTCGAATTTCACATCGCCGCGCAGGGAGCCGATCGGCTTCGCATTCGGCCGATCTTCCACCATGTCAGGGGCATCAAGAATGGACAGCACCGCCTCAAGCGAAACGGATGCGGTTCGAACGGTCCGGAGGATATTGCTGATTCCCTGAACCGGGCCGAAAAGGCCTCCGAGATATCCGAGGAATGCGATCAGCGTTCCCAGGGTGATCTGTCCCCTCATCATGAGAACGGCCCCTGCCGCAATCGCGGTGACACGGGCGAGAGCTGTGATCAGGTTCTGAGATGCGCCGATCCCGGTATCGATTCCCACGCCCCGGACGACGATCCTGTTGGCGTCGCTTACGCCGTCCAGAAACCGCTTTTTCTCCTCGTCCTCCATGGCGAAGCTCTTGACGGTGACAATTCCGGAAAGGACTTCGTTGAAGCGCGAATATATCCTTATCCAGCGGTCCATCAGTGTGCGTTCCCGGCGTATGTGCTCGGAGGAGGCCAGTGCCGTGATGACCACCGGAAGCGGAGTGAAGACCAGCACGACCACGGTCAGAAACATATCCAGGCTGCTCATGATGTAAATGGAAATAGCGAGAAAAAGAAGAGCCGGAAGCGCATTGAAAGCAATTTCCGTTACCGCGCCGAGAAAACCCTGTATGCCGCGATCGAGCTTGGTCGTGATTGCTCCCACCGTTTCGTTGCGGTGAAAACTGACCGGCAGTTTCTGCAGTTTCCCGACGGCGGCCTCCAGGAGGAGATAATGAATCCCGAGCCGCGTCTTCCACGTCATGTAATTCGAGAGGGAGCTCGCCCCTTCCCGCGCGGCAATAAGTCCGAGGAGAAGGGCGAGACCCGTCATCAGCGGAACAGCCGAAAGCCGTCCTCCCAGTTCGTCAAACAGGTATTTCAGGATCAGCGGTTCCAGGGCGTTCAAACCGGCGACGGCAAAGGCCAGAACAAGGATAGCGAAAATAGCGGAGCGATATGCGCGCACAAAAGAGAATCCGCGCCGCATCCTCTGAAAAAGAAGTTTTAAAGACATCAAGCCACCAAGCGGATAATTACGGTTTGGATGAGGAGGCCCGGGACCGTGCAGCTCAAGCAGAGAGGAACAGAATGAGTTTCCGGAAATGTCACAGCACCGCCTGTCCGATGTGTCGCGGCAGGCTGCAAGCTCATATCCCGGCAGCGGGCGTGATGTCAACTGAAAAAGAGCTACAAACCCTTGTGTTTATTGAGTTGCAGACGTTTGTACCTTGTAAATCAGCGTCCTGATTTGAATAAACCAAGACTGCCGGGAAAAAATTTTTTGCGGCGTCGAAAGGAGTAGTCGATGAGCAGAATAGCGGTTTTAATCGGAGATATGTTTGAAGATGTGGAGTATGTCAAACCCGCCGAGGCGTTCAGGAAAGCCGGTCATGAACTGGTTCATATCGGCGTGGAAGAGGGTAAAACCGTAAAGGGCAAAAAGCAGAAAGCACAGGTCAAGACGGACATTTCCGCCGGAAAAGCCTCAGTGGGAGACTTCGATGCGGCTTTTATCCCAGGAGGTTATTCGCCCGACCAGATCCGGGTCGATCCGGCCATGGTAAAACTGGCGGCGGATTTCGTGGACAGCGGGAAACCCGTTCTGGCGATCTGTCATGCCCCGCAGCTGTTGATCACGGCGAAGGCCGTCAAGGGTAGAAGAATAACGGGGTGGAAGTCCATCACTCAGGACATCGTAAACGCGGGCGCCGAATTCGTGGATGCCCCGGTTGTCGTCGACGGGAATCTCGTCTCCAGCCGCAACCCCGACGATATCCCGGCGTTTGTGGAAGAATCTCTGAAAAAACTTTAGGGAAACCAGAGTCCAGAGTATAAAATAAACTTCTGAAGCGCAGATTGAAAATAATTTATTCCTCGGCTTTTCTTTAAATGATTCAGAAAATTGATCTTAACTCCTGGTGCGAATTTCGCGCGTTCTTTTTCGGGACTCGGGACCTCATCCTCGGCCCTTGAATTTCCCCGGGTATATCTGATAAGCAAGTAAGAAAAAGCCCGGAGGTAGACATGGGTTTCAGGTGCGGCATCATCGGGCTTCCGAATGTAGGGAAGTCGACAATCTTCAATGCCCTGACCGCCGCCGGCGCCCAAGTCGCGAATTATCCGTTCTGCACCATCGATCCGAACGTCGGCATCGTGCGCGTGCCGGATGCCCGGCTGGACCGGATCGCCGCCGTCGTCAATCCCCCCAAGAAGACCTGCACCACGATGGAGTTCTTCGACATTGCCGGGCTGGTAAAGGGCGCCAGCCGCGGCGAAGGGCTCGGCAACAAGTTCCTGGGCCATATCAGGGATGTGGAGGCGCTGGTGCACATAGTGCGCTGTTTTGAAAATCCCGACGTAGTGCATGTCAGCGGGGAAGTGGACCCGGCAGGGGATATCGAAATCGTCAACACGGAGTTGCTCCTGGCCGACCTGGAAACCGTGGAGAGAAGGCTGGAAAAATCCGAAAAGCTCCTCCGGCAGGGGGACAAGTCGGCTGTAAAGGAGGTGCAGGTGCTCCAACAGATCAAAGATCAGCTCGGAAGGGGCGTTCCGGCGCGGATCGGCGGATGGGATAATGCGCTGGAGAGCCTGAAGGATCTGAACCTTCTTACGGCGAAACGAGTTCTATACGTGGCCAATGTGAGCGAGAATGTCCTGAAGTCCGGAAATGGATATATACGGAAGGTGGAAGAGTATGCGTCGCGCGAGCAAGCCCGCAGCATTGTAATCTGCGGGGATCTCGAAGCGGAAATAGCCGAGCTGCCGGAAGAGGAAAGGAAGGCCTTTCTCGAGGACCTCGGGCTCAAAGAGTCGGGGCTCGAGAAACTTATCCGGACGGGATACGAACTGCTGGGACTGATTACTTTCTACACTACGGTAGGCCCGGAGCTCAGGGCATGGACGGTACGGCAGGGAACGAGGGCGCCCGTCGCAGCGGGGAAAATTCACTCCGACATGGAAAGGGGATTCATCCGCGCCGAGGTCCTTCATTATACGGATTTCATCCGGGCCGGAAGCCTGGCCGCCGCGCGGGACGAAGGATTGATCCGTTCGGAAGGGAAGGAATATATAATACAGGATGGTGATATCGTTCTGTTCAGGTTTAATGTTTAAGGCAAAGGGCTAAAGGCAAAGGGCACGGGGCTAAGGCAAACAACCAGGAAAGGACTTTTCACTTTTGCCCTTAGCCATTCGCCTTTTGCCCGAGTTCATAGAGCCCCAGGTAAACTGTTTTGAGAAGCCGAGGTCAGATAATGGCAAAAACAACATATTCCAGCAAGGGGGGTAAGGTCAGGGCAACCCGGGGCAGGGAGGGTGCCGGTTCGGGCAAATCACTCGAAGAGATAGTTCGGGAAATGAAGGCCAGACTCCCCCACGCCGAGGAATATAGAGAGAAATCTCTAAAAATTCATGGTCTTATCTGCGCACGATGCACGCGGGAATTCGATGAATCCACCCGGCACCTCCTGACCGTGCACCACAAGGACGGGAATCACGAAAACAATCCGCCGGACGGCAGCAACTGGGAGAACCTGTGCGTTTTTTGCCACGAGGACGCTCACAGCCGGAGCCTCCTCGGGGAATACCTCAACGGCGGCGGGAGCCGGGAAAACGAAAAGAAGGGCGCCGTGGTCGCCGGAGCCGGCAGAAAGGAGGGTTTCGGCAGCCTCGGGGATAAGCTCCGGGAGGCGATGGAAAGAAAAAAGCGTTAAATCCGGCTGCGGACAATTCCGGAGCCTGCCCTGAAAAGTGTTAAAATACTTGACATTTGTATTGATCTGAATACCGAATGATGCTATAGGAAAGCCTTGTTTGAACCTGTTAAGCCCGTCTGAATTTTCAGTATAAAATCAAAAAGCTTGATGGGTCGATTGATATCTCAAGAAAGGAAAACGGAAGGAGGTAAGATCAGTGAATGTGATCGATCAGGGAGTCGGTAAGATCTTCACAGATCCGGATGCGGATAAGGTGAGAGAATTCTTTCGAAAGAAAAGCCGCAAGCTGGAAAGCAAAGTGATGAGCGTCAAGGAAGCGGTTACAAAATTTGTAAAAGACGGCGACTACCTGTGCATCGGCGGTTTCGGTGCAAACAGGATCCCTGCTTCAGTATGCCATGAAATTGTCAGGCAGGGCAGGAAGAACATGGGATTTGCGGGGCATACGTCGACGCACGATTTCCAGATTCTTTGCGCGGGCGAAGTATTCAACAGGCTGGATATCGCTTATATCGTAGGTCTCGAGGCCCGAGGATTATCGCCGAATGCCAGAAGGTACATGGAAAGCGGGAAGGTGGAAGTTTCGGAGTGGACGAATTACAGCCTGTCCGTAAGATTTAAAGCTGCTGCCGCGGGCGTGTCCTTCTATCCCTCCAGAAATATCATGGGAACCGATACATTCAAAATGAGCGGGGCAAGAATCATTGAGTGCCCCTTCACGGGGACGAAATACGCGGCCATGCCGGCGATCTATCCGGACGTGTCCGCAATCCATGTCCACGAAGCGGATATTTACGGCAATTGCCGCGCCCGGGGCATCACCGTTTCCGATTTCGACGTAGCCAGGGCATCCAAGCGCCTGATCATTACCTGTGAAAGACTGATCTCGAATGAAGAAATCCGCAGGGATCCGAGCTACACGGTTATCCCCTACTGGTGTGTCGATGCGGTATGCGAGGTCCCGTTCGGAAGCTATCCCGGAAACATGTACGGGGAGTATTTCTCGGACGAGGAACATCTGAGGGAGTGGCTGAAAGTTGAAGAAAGTCCCGAAGAATTGAAGAAATTTTTGCAGAAGAACATATTCAGCTGCAAGGATCATTTTGAATATATCGAGAAAAACGGCGGTATGCACAAAATGCAGATGCTCCGGCAGAAAGAACACATGTTCATCGGCGCAAGGGCATAGGGAGGAGGCATAAAACATGGCTGATTACAATGTAATGGAATTAATGATATGCACTGCTGCAAGGGAACTGGAAGACGGGGCATCGATCGTGGTTGGAACCGGAGCCCCGAATGCGGCGGCGATGCTCGCCCAGAAGACATCGGCCCCCAATCTCGTGATCATGTTCGAGGCGGGCGGGGCCGTCCCGCTTATTCCTGAAATGCCCATCTCGGTCGGCGATTCCAGGACGACCTGGAAAGCGCTGATGGCGAGCGGTATGTGCGAGATCATGGAAACTGCCTGCAGGGGTATGGTGGATTACACTTTCCTGGGCGGTGCGCAGATCGACATGTACGGAAATCTGAATTCGACGCGCATCGGGCCGGACCACCAGAAGCCCAAGGTACGCTTCCCCGGAAGCGGAGGCGCAAACGATCTGGCTTCCTTCTGCTGGAGGATGTTGGTCATGACCCCTCAGGATACAAAAAGATTCGCTGAGAAGGTCAATTTCATCACGTCTCCCGGATGGCTCCAGGGCGGCAATTCCCGCGCGAAGTCGGGTCTTCCCCTCGGCGCGGGCCCCTATAAGATCATCACGAATATGGCGGTCATGGATTTCGAGCCCGAATCGAAGCGGATGAGAATCATCGCCGTCAACCCCGGCTATTCCGAAAAGGACGTGCAGGCCAACTGCGGATTCGAGCTGCTCAAGGCGAAAAAGATTGTGGAAAACAAGCCGCCTACCAAGCATGAGCTTCAGATTCTCAGGGAGCAGATCGATCCCTACCGGTATGTCATCGGAAGATAGTTTATTTTGAGCGAATGAAAAAGGCCGTGGCCGCAGGCCATGGCCTTTTTTGCGTTCAAGGCAAGTGCTGAGGGCAACCTCAGGCTTGAGACCTTTTGCCCTGTGCCCTTAGTCTTGAGCCCCATTACTCCATCTTTTCTCTTCTCTTTTGCCCCGCTCTCGGTTTTTCTTCACCGGGATAAAGCCAGAACTGCTGGCAGATGTTCTCTCCGATCTTCTCCTCCCAGCTGATCTTTACCACGCCTTCGGCGTTTATATCGATCTGGGGAACGCCCGTGAACGCGCCATGCGGACGGTAGCGGTAGTAATGAATCCTGATTCCGTTAAACTCCTGCACGTCCTCGACATGCCAGAACGCGACAAAGACAAGCATGGCCAATGAGAATATTAAAGCCAAGAAACGGATCATGGTAAAAAGGCCAGAGTAAAGCGTAAGGTGTTTTAAGTTGCACCTGAACGCTGCTTCGCCTCTTTCAAAATGGGGAAAGAGTTTACTCTCTTCTAAAAAATTTTTTTGCCGGCGACAAGCTTATCGCCCACAGATGTGCCGCAATAGACGCAGGAATAGTCGTATTTTTCTCCGCTCGGGAGAATGAGGAGGAGTCGCTTTCGAACCGGCGCGGCGCGCCTGCATTTGGGGCAATAAAGTTCGGTTGCTTCTAAATCTTTGTAAGTTTCTCTTCGCATATTACATTCGGCTAAGGGCTAAAGGCAAAAAGGCTAAAGGGGCAAAGGGCAAACATATTATACCAGATCCTTTCAGGCGCCGGCCTTTCGCCCTTAGCCTACTCACTCTCCGGGATCAGTTTGGCATTTTCCAGCCAGGCATCGGGCTCGCTGTCCGACGGCGCGCGGTAGTCGCCCCGGGGTGAGAGCGACCCCCCGGATCCTATCTTGGGGCCGTTCGGGACAGCCGAACGCTTGAACTGGCTCGTCTTGAAGAACCGGTACAGAAAGACTTCCAGCCAGCGCCTGATCTCTCCGATAGTGTACTGTCTTCTCCGGTTTTCCGGGACATCCGGCCAAGTCCCTGTATTGCGGTCCCGCCAGGCGCAGTACGCAAGGAAAGCCGTTTTCACCGGCAGGTATCCATAGCGCGTCGTATAGAATGTATTGAAATCCTGAAGCTCGTACGGACCCACTGCGGATTCCGTGCTCTGGAGGCAGCCGTCGCTTCCGGGGACCAGTTCCGGGCTGATCTCGGTATCGAGAATGTCCAGCAGGATTTCAGATGTCCTTTTATCGAAAATTCCGGAAGCGGCAACCCAGCGGATCAGGTACTGGATCAGCGTCTTGGGAACGCTTGCATTGACATTGTAATGGGACATCTGGTCCCCGACACCGTATGTGCTCCAGCCCAGCGCGAGTTCGCTCAGGTCTCCCGTACCCACGACGAGACCGTTTCTCATGTTCGCGGCCCGGAAGAGGTGCGACGTTCTTTCCCCCGCCTGCACGTTTTCGAATGTCACATCGTAAACTTCTTTCCCTTCCGCAAAAGGATGCCCGATGTCCCGGAACATCTGCATGCAGGCCGGCCGTATGTCGATCTCATTCGCCTCGACCCCGAGCGATTTCATCAGCGCCCAGGCGTTCTCGTACGTTTTTTTGCCGGTCGCAAATCCCGGCATAGTATAGGCCTTTACATTTGTCCTCGGGTACCCGAGGACTTCCATGGTCCTGGCCGCCACGATCAAAGCTTGCGTGGAATCGAGACCTCCGGATATGCCGATCACGGCGTTTCTGATCCCGGTGGCCTGCAGCCGCTTGGCGAGACCGGCAACCTGGATATTGTAAGCCTCGTAGCAGCGCCGGTTCCGCTTTTCCCGGTCCGCGGGGATATAGGGGAAACGCGCGTATTCCCGTTCAAGGAGGAGGCGTCCCCGGGGTATTTCCATCGTCAGCGGAATGCGCCGGAACGAAAGCACCCTGCCGCGGTGAGTCCTCGCGTTCTGTCCGAAGCTCGTCATCCGCATGCGGTCCTGCGCCAGCCGGTCAAGATCGATATCGGCATAGATGATCTGCGGTTTGTCGAGAAATCTCCTGGAGCGGGCGAGCAGATTTCCGTTCTCGTAAATCATCGCCTGCCCGTCCCAGGCGAGGTCGGTCGTCGACTCCCCCGGTCCGGCCGCAACGTAGAGGTAGGCGGAGAGGCACCGCGCGGACTGGTTCGACGCCAGGTTGTGACGGTATTCCGACTTGCCTATTGTGACGTTGGAAGCCGAGAGATTTCCGATCACCGTCGCCCCGGCCATCGCGGCGAAACAGGAGGGAGGGGCCGGCACCCAGACGTCTTCGCATATCTCGAAATACAGACTGAGATGGTCTATGTTCCCGACCTCGAATAACAGGTCGGGTCCGAACGGGATTCTCTCCTGCCCGCAAAGGTCCGTATACTGCGACAGGGCTTCCTCGGCCCCCCGGAATTGGCGCCCCTCATAGTATTCGCGGTAACAGGGCGGATAAGTCTTTACGGCGATGCCGAGGATCCGCCCGCGGCGGATAACAATTCCGCAGTTGAACAGGAGGGAATCCACCTGCAGCGGAGCGCCGACTGCGAGCACAAGGTTCAGATTTGCGGTCTCATCCAGGATCCGGCGGATCCCGTCTTTGACGGAAGAGAGGAGGGCGTCCTGATGAAACAGGTCTTCGTTGCTGTATGCGGAAATGCCCAGCTCGGGAAAGATCGCGAGGATGGCGTGATTCCTTTCCGCCTCGACCGCCAGCCGGATGGTTTCGGCGGAATTGAAGGCGGGATCGGAGACCCGCACCTCCGGAACGCAGACAGCCGTCCTGATGAAGCCGTGCCCGTAGAGATTGAAGAATTCTTCCCGCTGCATCTTCCCGTCCCGAAATAATCAGAAACACTGACTTTTTAATCTATATGAACCGGTTTGTCAACTCAAAGGCAAAGGGCGAAGGGCGAGGGGCGAGGGGCTAAAGATCTTTTAGCCTGTAACCTTTTGCTTAATCTATGCCTTTAGCCTTTAGCCCTTTTTGAATACATGATACTCATGGCAGTCCGGATCGTCCGGGTCGCGCTCATTGAACAGCGGCTCGAGTCCTGCCTTCCGGATCATGCTCTCGAACTCGCCGTTTCGGAATGACGTCATAGTAATGAAATTCCTCGTGTAGTCGCCCCGCTTGGGGCGAAACTTTTCCGAACCGTCGTCATACCTGACCTGTACGAGCCCGAAACCGCCGTCACGGAGCAGATCCCTCATTGTCCGAAGCACTTCGAGGGAGTACTCCGGGGAGGGAAAATGCTGGAACACCGCAAATGAGACTGAAAAGTCCACACTCGCAGCGGAAATGCCGGACAGGGCGGTATTGGGTCGATCCGATTCGATATGGACTTTCCTGAAATGGCCTATGCCGCGGCCGGCGATCCGCCGCTCGCATTCTTCCAGCGTGGCAGGGGAGATGTCGATTCCGTACACAAGAGAAAAGTGTCCGCACAGGGGCGGAATGTTGGCGCCGCCGCCGCACCCCCACTCGAGCGCCGTTTTCCCGCGCAGTCCCTCAATGCATTCCGCGCCGCACGCCGCCGACAGGCAGGCGAATGCGCGCTTCAGGTTGTCCGCCCCGTACTGCTCCCACCTCGATTCACTCCATCTTCCCGCACCGCACCAGTGGGCGTAATCACGGAAACGCTCGTCGTAGCGGCTGAGATCCCACAGCGATTCCATCCCGCCGCCGTTTTCTCTCTTCCCCTGCTTTTTCGCGCCCGGGAGCTTCAGCCATTTTTTCAGAGACATGCATTATGCCGATCGGTTAAATGATGGTACCTTATACTATAGAAAGAGAACGAAAAAAAGGAGGCGGGAGGTGCGCAGCCGCGGAAAAATCGCAGTCGTGACCGGGTCAAGTTCGGGGATAGGAAAGGAAACCGCCTTGCTGCTTGCAGGACGCGGTTACGGGCTCGTTCTGACTTATCACAAGGGACAGAAGGAGGGAGATGACGTGGACGTATGGGAGTATCTGTAATTCAGAGCAGACAACCTCTCAGTAAAAGACCTTTTCCGCCTCTTTCATGACTTCCGTCAGCTTGCTGCACGTTTTTTCGATCTGCGGCATGTTGATGCCCAGCAGCCTTGCCGATTCGAGGTTCGACAGGTCCGCATCATTTTCAAAAAAGCCGCAATCGATCCTGTTGGCGATATTCTCCGCGAGGTTGACGATCAGCACTTCTTTTTTGGTGTCCTTTTCGAAACTGGCCCATTTGTGGCGCTTCACGACTTCGGAGAAATCCCCGCCAAAACCCCACTGATCGAGGAGGGCCGCCCCGAAACTGACATGGACCTCGTGCAGGCTTTCCATCAGCTCGTCACGGCTGAACGCCATTGTCGCGGGCACGATATCCCCGATGCTTTTCAGGAGGAGCGCGCACCCCAGCTCATGCGTCAATCCCATCAGAAAGACCCTGCCGTCGCGGTCTCCCATGCCGGTGGAAATCTCCCGGCAGGCGTAGGCCGAAGCCAGGGAGTGCATCCAGAGTCTTTTGAGGAGCTCATTGAATTCCATGCTCTTGCTTTCATATAGACCGCGGGTGGCGATCGTGGAGACAATATCCTGGATCTCCTTTGTGCCGATCCTGAGGACGGCGGTTTTCAGGTCCCTTATTTTTTCGCCGCCCCGGAAGTAGAGAGGCGAATTGGCGGTGGTGATGATTTTGATCGATATGACGGCGTCCCTTTCCAGGATGTCCGCCAGGTCGTCCGCGCACATGGACGGGCTGGCCATCGCATCTTCAATCTCCTTGATGATCTGGGGCAGGACCGGCAGGCTGACCTTACCCTGTTTGAATTTGCGGATGGTTTCCATGACCATCTTGCGGATCGTCTGTCCCTCAGTGTAGGTCTTGGGAATGCTGACTCCCAGTTCCTCCAGCTTGCTGGCGATGATGTTCCGGTCGAAGGGCTTGACGATATAGCTGTCGCAGCCGGCCTGGATGCAGGTGACCACGGTATCCCTGTCCGATTGGGCGGTCACGATTATGATAATCGGCATGTGTTCTATCGGGATGTTCTTTTCCTGCTGCAGAACCTTCAGCCGGTATAGCACTTCGGTGCCGTCCATTTCGGGCATGGAAATGTCCAGAGCGATGAGGTTGAAGGGTTCTCCTGCGTCTATGGCCGCTTCGAATTCCCGGAGCGCCGCCGGCCCGCTTTCGACGGCCGCGCATTCTCCGAACGAAGACATTATTTTTTCCATTTTTTTCCTGCTGACGATTTCATCATCTACGACCAGAATCTTCATTTTCCCCTCTGTTCATCAATTGCATGCTGCAGGGAGATTCTCCCTGACATAGGAAATGAGCGCCTCCAGTTCCTCTTCCAGATCGTCCACAATACGATCCGCGCTGCCCAGAGTTCGGTCCTTCGCATTTGTCTCGAGCTCGAGAGCGAGGCCGGACAGTTTTTCCGCCGTGAGATTCGCCGCTCCCCCCTTTATGGCATGGGCTTCCCTCCTTACGGTTTCGGCATCCCCGCCCGCCAGCGCCCGGCGGATAGTCCTGATCTGCTGCTCCACCTTTCCGCCGAACCCGTCGATGACATCCATGAGGAGGCTGCGATCCCCCTCAAACTCCGCCTGCGCTTTTTCCAGGTCTATTGTCCCGCAGGTTCTTTCAGATGAAGAAGCGTTTACGGCGCCCCGATCCGGAAGCGCCGATCCGGGGCCTTTCTGCCGTCCTGCTTCCGGCGGAAGCCATTTCCCGACGATGGACAGAAGCCCCTTTCTGGTGATCGGTTTCGGGAGAAAATCATCCATTCCGGACCTGAAGCAGAGTTCCCTGTACTCATTGAGAGCGTAGCCGGTCATCGCAATGATGGGAATGCGCTGTATTCTTCTTTCGGCGGAAGCTCCCGTTTCTGACTCCATCCTCCTGATTTCTTCGGCGGCCTGAAACCCGTCCATCACGGGCATTTCTATATCCATCAGTATCAGGTCATAGCTCCCCGACCTGAAGGCCTCCAGGGCCTGCCGGCCGTCTTCAACCAGATCCACCTCATAGCCTGCGCGGACAAGGCATCTTTTGACGATTTCCTGGTTGGTGGGATAGTCCTCCGCCAGAAGCAGCCGGAAATTATTCTGTTCCGATTCCGCCTGTTCCGCGGTGTGGAAAGCCTCCGCTGATTTCCCGTCCGCCGGCATTTCCCGGCGGCCGTTTGCCCGAGCAGGAGAATCGGCCCGGTCCTGGCGGGAGAACACGGCGGTAAACCAGAAGACGGAACCTATCCCTTCCTCGCTTTCCACCCCCATCGTTCCTCCCATCAGCTCGGCGAGCTGCCTGGAGATTGTGACCCCGAGTCCCGTTCCCCCGTACTTTCTTCTTGTCGAGCCGTCCGCCTGGGTGAAGCTGTCGAAAATCAGAACCTGCTTGTCCCGGGGAATCCCTATGCCGGTATCTTTCACCGTAAATCGTATTTTGATTCTGTCTCCCTGGTCTTCCGCGAGCTCCGCCTGAACCTTTATCTCGCCTGTCTCGGTAAACTTGAAGGCGTTGTCTGCCAGATTCCGCAGCACCTGCTGCAAATGCGCGGAATCACCTTCCAGCATAACGGGCACGCCGGGCAGAACGCGGCAGGTAAACAGGACCCCCTTCTGGGCGGTCCGGAACAGATAGCTGTCCGACAGATCCGAAAAAATCCTGGTCAGATCGAAGGGGGCCTTTTCCAGTTCCACTTTTCCCGCTTCAATCTTCGCGAAATCGAGAATATCGTTCACAATGCCGAGGAGCGTGCGTGCTTCCTTGCCGATTATGCCTACAAGCCTCTCCTGCTCCTTGTCGAGATTCGTCTCCAGGCACAGCTCCGTCATCCCCAGGATGCCGTTGAGGGGCGTCCGTATCTCGTGGCTCATATTGGCCAGAAAGCGGCTTTTGGCCTTGTTCGCCGTTTCGGCCTTCAGGATCGCCTGTTCCATCGCCTCTTCCATCCTCTTTTCCTCGGTGACGTCCCGGTAAATTCCGGTTGTGCCCGCGACGTCCCCCTTTTCGTCCCGCAGCAGGGAGATGGAAAGGTTCAGCACGACGGGCCTGCCGTCTTTCCGCGTCGTTCTGAGTTCGCGATTTTTTATCTCCCCTTTCTTCATCACTTCTTCCATGATGCGTTCCGGCTCCCGAAAATCGCTCAGCAGGCGGGAGACTTTTTTACCTATTACCTCATCCTGCTTATAGCCGAGGATTTCCTCGATCCTGGGACTTGTATGCAGGATGGTCCCCTCCGTATCGGTCGTAATGATGCCTTCCACGGAGCTGTTTATTATATTGGCGAGGAAATTGGTTGTGCGCGTCAGTTCAACCGTGCGCTCCTGGATCATTTCCTCCAGATGGTCTCTGTATTTGTTCAGCTCGAGCTCTATCAGCTTCCTTTCGGACACATCGCGGGCGATTCCGCGGAAGCCCCTGGCCTGGCCGTTCAGGTCCTTTATGAGCGATACCGAAACCTCAAGATGCCTTGTAGCGCCGTCTTTCTTGATGACTTCCCATTCAAATCCCTTGCTGGGAATCCCCGTCTCGAAGATGTTGATGAATGCGGAACGGACTCTTTCGATCGTCCTTTCGTCCATGTATTTATCATAAGGCATTCCCGGCATTTCCTCCGCGGGATAGCCGATGATGGCGCACATGGACTGATTGAAGAATGTGAACCGGCCCGCGAGGTCTACCTCGAAATAACCGTCTTCTATGCTCTCCAGGATATTGCGGTACTTTTCTTCGCTGTCCCGAAGGGCCCTCTCCGCTCTCCGGCGCTCGGTCGCATCCCGGGTTATGCCCCGAAAGCCGATCTTTTCCCCCTCCGCATTTTTAATCAGGGAGAACGACGTCTCAACCGGCACCCTGGATCCGTCCTTTCTCGTCACTTCGTAGCTCGTGATTACCGCCGGCAAATCCTCCCTGTAAGCCTTTTTGAACGTCTCCTCTACGGTCCGTGCGCTTTCCCGGTCCATGTAAGATCGGTAATTTATCCCGGAGATTTCGTCCGGGGCGTACCCGAGAAATTTCGGGAGGAGCGGATTGCAGAAGATCAGGTTTCCCTGCAGATCGACTTCAAAATAGCTGTCGTTGACGCTTTCCAGGATGTTCCGGTATTTCTGCTCGCTCTCCTGAAGGGATTTCTGCGATTCCTCCTTCGCCCGCAGCAGTTCGTCCAGATCGAGTTTGATAAGGGCCAGCGCGTCGAAGACGGGCTTAAGGGGATGTTCCTCGCTTATGCCGTCCACAGAGAGCCCCGCCTGCTGCCAGCTCAGCTCTCCCATCACCCCAAGCATTTCGTCGGCGAAGCCCCTGACCTGCTGTTCCGTGTAGGTTCTTCCTCTGTTGCTCTTTTCCTCTATATGCTCGCTCCGCGCCTCCCTGTCCTTTCCGATTATCTCCAGGGCATGCGCCAGGTCGTTTGCCGTGGCGACGGGGGCCGGGATAAACGGCCTGGAAATTTCCAGCAGTGTTTTCATGAAAGGATTGAGGCCGAAGACGATGGAAAGGTTGCTCCTGATCTCCTTGCGGAGCTCCTTCAGCCCCGAAAGATAGAGCCGCCTTACCTGCCAGGTGCTCCTCTCGTATTTCTCCCAGTTGACGATGCGGTAGAAATGTCCCTTCGCCATCAGACCGGATTCGTGCAGCACCTTTCGGTGCAGTGCAAAGAACTTGTCCACGTCGGGCTCTTCCAGGGTGCCGTGCGCCACGCTGTACAGGATATCGTCCCCGATGAGCTCGAACGATATTCCGTAGCCGGGAAGCTCGAGGCGCCAGTCTTCATTTGCAGACCTCGGCATTGCGCCGGGGTCCGCCCCTTTTTGCCTCAGAAATTTCAGCGCGCCCCGGACCGCTTCTTCGTACGTCCTGTTTATGTTGACGTGCACCGGCGATTTGTAGATCTTCTCCCCCGCCTGGAACGCAAGCCGGATGAAGAGGGGCGCGCCGAAAACCCACAGGCCCTGGAGATGACCCTTCGAGCTCTCATTGAGCATGTACTCGGCCCACGCCACCCGGCTCATTCTGGACGGAATGCCCGTTACTCCCGTGTAGTCCCTCAGTTCGACGTGACATCTCCCGGAGAGACCCGTCTCTTCAACGATCTCTGATCTTCTCTTCAGTATGAGTTCTATTCCCCTGTCGCTCGGGTTCCCTCTCGTGGCGGTCCAGAGGATCGAGGTTCCGATAATGCGGAAGGTCACATAGTACACCCCGTCGATGGAGATATCCGTCCATTCAGGCTTGCTTAATATCGAGAGACCTGTGACAGGGCAGATGGCGGAATGGATGGAAGGGTAAAGACGAGCGGTCGCCATAAAGTTTCCTTTTTTTGCAACAGAATTGAAAGCAATAAGCGAGCCAGAACATAAGACAATGGAATAATGACGGTTTTCAGCATTCGGGAAACAGGAACAAACATTGGAAATGTTCCCGGAGCATAGAAAAAATATTGTTATTACAGCAATTTTTATGAATCAGCCTGACAACAGGCAAATTGCCCGGCTTTGTCTGTGCCGCGAAGCCGGGGCGGGCTCCTCTCTTTCGAAAGGCGGAGTGACGGATATTTGGCGTTTCCCGGCGTATTGCCGCCCGGCAGGGGCGTTGTCTTTTTCCGTCCGGCTTGACATCACGGGAAATATATACCTATATTCGCCTCATGACGGCGGACCGGAAACTCCGAATAAAGCTGGACGGAAAAAGCCTCCTGTACCGCTCAGCTGCTCTCCGGGACATCCTCTCCGATTCATTCGAAAGATTTCAGAGTAACGGGGATTTCAACCAGGCGGCCGCAATCGCTCTCTATGCTATTCTTTCCGCCATTCCTTTTTTTATCCTGACGCTGTGGATTGCAGGTCTCGTGTTCGGGCCCGATTCGGGAATGGCCGGCGGCCTTTCCGACACAATCCGCAAATTCCTTCCCTATTTCACCCAGGAGATCGTCGACCAGCTTGGGGAAATTGAAAAGAAAAAGCAGGTGCTGGGATGGGTGGGCGTCATCACCCTGCTCTGGTCGTCCTCGCTGATCTTCAGCGCCGTGGAGACGTCTTTCGAGATGATCTTCAGGTCAAAATCCAGAAGAAACATACTCTTCTCGAAAATGATGGCGGTCGCCTTGATTCCGGTGGGATGGCTGATCGGGGCAATCAGCGTGGCGCTTACATACATGGCTTCGCTGATCAGGGAATACCCGCTGCTTGCGCAGAGCGGATGGCTGGCCGTCGCCGCGGCGCAGGGGGTGATCATTTCGCACGTCATCCCCTACCTGATTACAGTCCTGTTTTTCACTCTGATTTATAAAATCATCCCGGCGTCCAGAATATCCTGGGGCAACGCTCTGGCGGCGGGGGCGATATTCTCGCTGCTGATGGAAATAGCCAAACACGTCTTCACCTGGTACGTGGCCGGTAATACGCAGTATAACGTCATCTATGGATCGCTCCAGGCTGTTGTCATCCTCGTGCTCTGGGTTTTCTACGTTGCGCTTATCCTGCTTTTCTGCGCCGAAATCATTTCCTCGTATCAGAGGCGGGGCCTGATCCTGCTCGAGAAGGCATTCGTCGGGACGGACCGGGCGCGCAGGAGCGTGCATGAGAGGATATTCCGGAAATTCGGCCGGGTTTACCGGAAAGACGAATACATTTTCAGGGAGGGAGATACGAGCCGGGAGATCTATTACATTCTCCTGGGAGAAGTCGCCGTGGAAAAGGGAATGGGGAGATTCAGGAAAGTCCTGACGGAAATGGGGCCGGGCCAACACTTCGGTGAAATGGCCGCGCTTGCCCGTGAACCGCGGACCGCCTCCATCCGTGCGGTTCAGGACAGCGAGATAGCCGTTATCGACCCCGATGTGTTTCTCATGCTGCTGAGCCGCAGCGAAGCGGTTTCAACACTCGTCTTGCGGGAATTTTCCCGGCGCATGAAAAACACGAGCAACAGACTTGAGGAGCTGACCGGATACCTTGTCGCCGCGGGCGCGATAATTTATTTTTTCCGCCACTGGCCGCTTCCTGCCGGCGCCGAGCCGATTCAGGAGCTGATGCGGATCACCGGGAGGGAAGAGGAAGAGATCAGAAAAGTTCTGGGCGCTCTTGCCCGGGCGGGAGTCGTCCGGTACGAAAATGGAACAGTTCTGGAATTCGACCGGGAAGCGGCCTGGAGCGTGGCGAGAAAGGGGCTTTTCCCCGAGGATGATCGCGGACTGAGCGAGGAGGCGGACGCAGCCCCCTGTGAATCGTAAGACGTGGAAAAGGCGAAGATGTGAGGATAGGCGGTGAAAAAAATAGAAGCTGAGATGGTGAGAAGCTGAGATAAAAACCTGCGATGGAGTAAACCTAACACAAAGGTTTCCCGCTTCCCCGGTCCCAAGGCTGTTTGCCGTCTGAAGGCTGACGTAAAGGACGCAATGGACTTTCCCGCCTCCCAAAAGAAGCTGAGATGGCTCAAGAGACGCAATGGACGCCTTTCCGCCTGACGTCTAACGTCTTCAGCCTGTATAAGTTGGCACAATTATTGTTTATATACTCTCGAAGTCTACTCCGTGGTGTATTCGTGAAAATTTTAAATACAAAAACGCTCGGCATCGATCCGGCAGGGACGGGGAAGGGCAGGGCGGGGTCGGCCCGTGACCTCTTCATCGAGATCATGGAGCAGGTTTCCGCCGGAGCACTCGAGTCTTCCCCGCCGCTTGAGAAAGAAAAGTTATCTCAACTGCTTTCTCTTCTCCGGCTCCAGATGGAGACCCGTCGGATCGGCGCATCCATGGATGAAAAAGAGGAAGACAGCTCTCTGGAGCTGTTCCTCCGCAGCAATCTGCGCCGGATAGGAAAGCCGGCCCCCAATCCTGCACCGCCGGCGTCAACGTCAAATCCTGTCATGCCGGAACAAAAACTTGACAGAGGGGCGGTCGGCGTCGATGCGCTGATTGACCGCGCCGCCAAAAAATTCGGAGTAAGCGCGGACCTGGTCCGGGCGGTGGTGAGCACCGAAAGCGCCTTCAATCCGAACGCTGTTTCATCAAAAGGCGCCATGGGTCTCATGCAGCTCATGCCGGCCACTGCCAGGGATCTCGGTGTCAAGGACCCCCATGACCCCGAACAGAATGTAATGGCGGGGACCCGGTATCTGAGAGGTCTCCTGGATCGCTACGGCGGCGAGGTCGATCTGGCGCTTGCGGCATATAATTGGGGCATGGGAAACCTGGAGAGGAGCACGGGGCGCTGGCCCCGGGAAACGCTGAACTACGTCGCAAAAATAAAGAAAATGCTCGCCAAAGCATGAGGGAGTAAAAAGTTAAAAGTAGCGGAGGTGATATAGAAACCTGAAAAGAACTTTTCGCCTGTTACCTTTCACTTTTCACTCCCCTCCCTTTCTGTTAGGATATCCAAAATCAGTTCAGGTATGAAAATGGAGCCGGCATTCACGGAAGGCGATGTCCGCATGATCAGGGAGCACGGATTGAGCCCCGAACAGGTCTCAAGGCAGCTGGAAATTTTTTCCCGGGGGAGTTTCTATCACCGGCTGGACCGGCCGGCAACTGCAGGCGACGGCATTCTTGTCCTGCCGGGCGACGCAGGGGAAAAACTGTTCCCGCTCTATGCGGAGCAGTGCAGGGAAGGCAGGATCATGAAATTCGTGCCCGCCTCGGGCGCCGCCAGCCGCATGTTCAGGGATTGGTCCCGGCTCTGCCGGGCGCCCGCCGCCGCTTCGATCGAGGAATTCGGACGCAACCTGAAACGGTTTGCCTTCTTTCCTGATCTCGAAAAAACTATTCAGCGATCCGGGATGGAACTGCAGAAGCTCATCGAAAAGGGCGATTATGCAACGATTCTGGAATTCATTCTGGACAAGAAGGGCCTGAATTATCTGAATCTGCCCAAGGCCCTGCTGAAGTTCCACTGGTATCCGGACGGGAACAGAACATCGATGGAGGAGCACCTGGTCGAGGCTGCCATGTATGTCAGGGACGGCAAGGGGGCGTGCAGGATCCATTTCACAGTTTCAGCCGAGCACAGGCTTCTTTTTGAGAAATGCCTGGAGGAGGCTGAAAAAAAATACGCCGAATTCTTTCGCGTGCGCTACGAATCAGGTGTTTCGATCCAGGATCCCGCGACGGATACCGTCGCTCTCGACAGCAAAAACAGACTGCTCCGGGAAGACTCGGGAGCACTGGTCTTCCGGCCGGGCGGGCATGGTTCCCTTCTCAAGAACCTGAACGAGTTGCGGGGGGATATCGTCTTGATAAAGAATATTGATAATATCCCTCCGGACAGGCTGAAGGAAAGGACCGTAGTTTACAAAAAACTCCTGGGTGGATATCTGATCCTGCTGCAGGACAGGATCAGGGATTATCTGAACCGGCTGTCCGGAAGAGGAGCGGGCGAAGGCGGTCTCGTGGAAATGGAAACGTTCTGCACGCGGGATCTCAATATCGTGTTTCCAGAAGGTTTCCGGAAGTCGGGAACGGGCAAACGGAAGCAAGTACTCTACGAAAAGCTGAACAGGCCGCTGAGGGTATGCGGCATGGTAAGAAATGAGGGCGAGCCGGGCGGAGGCCCGTTCTGGGTGGAGGAAGAAGACGGGACGCGCTCCCTTCAGATCGTCGAGGAAGCGCAGGTCGATCCGTCATCCGACCGGCAGAAACGCATCTGGGAGAGTTCGAGTTATTTCAATCCCGTCGACCTCGCCTGCGGATTGAAAGATTTCCGGGGCGAACCCTTCGACCTGGAGAAGTATATTAACCCCCGGACGTATTTCATTTCCGCAAAGTCCCAGGACGGCCTTGAAATAAAAGCCCTGGAGCATCCGGGATTATGGAATGGAGGAATGGCGCGATGGAACACGGTTTTCATCGAAGTGCCGATTGAGACCTTCAATCCCGTAAAGACGGTTGAGGATCTGCTCCGCCCCCAACACCTTTAAGCCGGACTGCCCAAAATCACCCGTCTGCCGCGTTTCCCTTGGCCCTCGGATGCTCACGTACGCATCATGTCCAAGGAGGAGATAACCGAGAAGAAAATTTGGCTACTCTCTGTTCCGTATGTCATGATAAAGAGCATCGCAGAAAAAATTGAATGTTCAGAACTGTGAACTTGGGTTTGGGATTTGGTGCTTGGGATTTGGGATTTATCCCCCCTACGCCAGGCCTCATATCATCATCTCGTCAATTAAGCTCCTCGGAGCGGCCGTCGCCCTGAGAATCCCCGTTTCTTTTCCTTTCCGGAACCTGACTTCCACTTCCGCATCTTTCGGCGCGTCGCTGTAATGGGCGCAGATTCCGGCGGCCATGAGCAGGCATTCTTCCGCGCACCCATGGGGTATCAGGGCGCAGGGACCCGGGTATTCCGTGACCTTGAGCAGGACGTCTTCATCCCCGGCCAAACCCGCAATCATGGCGTTGTCCCGCCTGTTCTTTCCGACAATAATCTTGACGCCGTTCTCAATTCGGAAGTGCCGGCCGGTTTTGAGCAGTTCGATTTCCCGCGGATGCGGGTCCGGGTTATGGTTAAGGAGCTCCCGCAGCCTTCTCGAGAACATCAGGTCGGTAAGGAGGCATCCCCCGGCGGGGCTGGTATATGATGTAATTCCGTACCGGGCCGCCATTTCCATCTGGCGCTTGCGTCCGCGACCGCGCAGATCGAGGAGTTTTTCCCGATCTATCAGACCTTCGCTTTCCGGCGCCGTTTCCGGCAGGAGCCTTGCGCTGAGCGGGCGGACGACGCGGCCGTTGAATCCGGAATTCTTTGCGACTATATGCAGCGACTGTTTGTTCTGCGACATCGGCCGCTGTCCGAGGACCTCTCCCGTGATGATGAAATCCGCCCCGTAGTGATCCAGCAGCTCCCCTGCTTTTCTGATCATCATGGTATGACAATCGATGCACGGATTCATGTTGCGGCCGTATCCGTAGCGGGGGTCTTTCACCATCGCGAAGTGCTCTTCCGTGATATCCAGTTTCAAAAGAGGAAGGCCGATTGTTTCCGCGGCTTCTTCGGCTTTTTTGGCTCCGAAGAAGGGAGTCGTAAACGTGAGGCCGAGCACCTCGATCCCCTGTTCCTGAACGACTTTAACGGCGAGTATGCTGTCCAGCCCTCCGGAAAAAAGGGCGAGGCACTTTACTCTGCGGGGCATTGGGTATTGGGTGTCAGGCGTCGGGCACATACTTACACCGAAACTTTCCAAATATTTTGCACGCCCGAAACTGTACAGAAATAAAACGCAATTGTCAAAAATTAGTCAGAACCTGAAAGTGAGATGCCGTAAGAAGAACCTGAGAATGTGGCCGATCTGTTTGGATTCTGATGCCCAACACCTGAAGCCCAAAGCCGAAAAAAAAGGCCGGTCAAACCGACCGGCCTTTTTTTTAAAAATTATATTACTTGCCGCTCCTGAAATCGTCTCTCATGAGCTCGCGGGCGATGATCATTCTGCGGATTTCCGACGTACCGGCGCCGATTTCCCACAGTTTCTGGTCCAGGAAGTGGCGGGTAACCGCGTATTCCTGGCAGTAGCCGTAGCCGCCGTGAATCTGGATCGCATCGAGACCGATCTTGGTTCCCATCTCGCCGCAGTACAGCAGCGCCGCCGCCGCCATGCGGTCGAGGTCGGTTCCCTTACCGCCCGACTTGTTCTCCAGCGTGTCGCAGTAAGCCGCCGCGCTGTAAGCCATCCACTTGGAGGCGAGATAGCCGGTATACATGTTGGCGATCTTTTCCTGAATCGACTGGAAGGAGATGATCGGCTTGCCGAACTGGACTCTTTCCTTCGCGTACTTCAGGGAGAGTTCGAGGCAGGACCTCTGGGAACCCAGGGTGCAGCCGCTGAGGGTGATTCTCTCGGTGCAGAGACCGCTCGTCAGAACGGCGACGCCCTTATTGAGTCCGCCTACGAGGTTTTCCTCGGGCAGTTCCATGTCGTCGAACGTGATGAGGCCGGTGGGGGAAGTCCTCATGCCCCATTTCTTGATCTTCTCGACGGAGAAGCCCTTCTGCTTCTTGGGATAGAAGAAGAATGTTGAAATTCCGTGGGGTCCCTTGTCGGGATCGGTCTTGGCGTAGAACAGCATGAAATCGGCGACCGGGCCGTTCGTGATGAAAATCTTGCTGCCGTTGATGATGTACTTGTCGCCCTTCTTTACGGCGCGGGTAGCCATGCTCATGGCGTCCGATCCGGCGTTCGGCTCCGTGATCCCGAGGCAACCGATGTACTCGCCGGTGCAGGATTTCGGAAGAACTTCCATTTTGAACTTCTCGGGTGCGTTTCTCCGGAAGTTGTCGAAAGCGAGCGTCTGGCTCGCGCCGACCGTCATTGACAGGGCGTTGCTGACGCGGGCGATCGTCTCGTACACGAGCAGCGTCTCGATGTAGCCGAGCGCGGCGCCGCCGTACTTCTCCTCAAATACGATGCCGTTCACGCCGAGATTGCCGAGCTCCTTGAACAGGGTAGGCGGCATTTCGTCCACTTCGTAGGCGTGTTCCATCTGGGGCTCCAGCCAGGCCGTCGCCCACTTATATACGCTGTCCTCCAACATTCTTTGTTCTTCACTGAATTCAAAATTCATTTTTCCCTCCCGTTCTTTTTATGAATGTATGTGATGTTAAAATGCCTACTCGAGGACGATCAATACCTGGTTGGTATCGACTTTCTGCTCCTCGGAAACCTTTATCTCCGCAACCTTGCCGCCGGAGGGGGCACAGATCGGGTTTTCCATCTTCATGGCCTCGAGGATGATCAGCTCCTCGTCGGCTTTCACCTGATCTCCGACCTGTACGAGAATCTCCGTGATCGTTCCCGGCATGGGCGCTACGACATTGACGCTCATTCGACTACCTCCTTTGCTTAATTGACTTCCGTATCTATAAGTCCGGGAGAGGCCGAGCCTCTCCCGGAGATATTGACTGAAATTCATTTATTCCAGGCTGCCGGCCCCCACGGATCCGGCAGAATCGCCTTCGGCGACCATTCGGTCGGAGCCTTCTGCCCCGGCTTCTCCCCGAGCTTCTGTATCAGCTTGCTCAGGCCGGGACGTCCGAATTCCGGATGCCCTTCCTTCAGGGTGCGGCCGTTGTAAACCGCTTCGGAGCGGAGCCGGCGGCCGATGGTTTTCTCCATCTTCTCCCCGAGCCACAGGACGCGGTCCACGTCGTATCCGTGCTCGATTCCCAGCTCGTCGATCTGGACAAGCAGGTCCTCGAACGTGATCAGGCCGACGTACCGCGGATCCTTGTAATAGTATTCGCCCGTCCCCCGGACCGGACAATCGTCGAGGAAGTTGGCCGGCTGTCCGCCGAGGCCGCCCAGCGTTCCTTCGAAGCGGGTGATTCCCGCCTGCAGGGCCGCCAGGACCGAGGCCGACGCCACGCGCTTCGTCTCGTGCAGGTGGCAGAGGTGCGCCTCCGGATTCGGCATGGCGTCGAGGACCATGGAGAAGTACCGGTAAACCTGGGCCGCGGAAGCAGACCCGTCGTGGTCCGCGTGTTCTATATCATGCGCGCCGATCTGGAACCAGCGCTTTGTGAATTCCACGGCGTCTTCCAATTTGGTCGCGCCGGTGATCGGGCTTCCCCAGATCGTGCTGACCGTTCCGCACATCTTCATCCCGACGTCCCGGGCTTTCTGGATGCACCGCTCGGCTTCCTTCCAGTAGACCGACAGCGTCGTTCCGGAATTGGCGAAATGATGCTCGGGATCGGTGGATACCATCATGAGAATGCGGTCGGGGCCGATCCCCTTTTTCCTCAACTCGATAGCCCGGTCCACAGCCGGCTCCCTGATAGAGACCGCCGTCATGCAGATTTCGTCATATTTGATCCCCGCGCGCTCGCAACGCTTCTTGAAAGAGTCGCTGCGCAGGGCCGCCAGCACTTCTTCGGCATCCCTGAACTGCGGAATTCCCGCCGGGTTCCCCAGGTTTGTAACCTCGATTTCCCTGGCGCCCGCCAGTATCATTTCCTGGGCGTAGAATATCTTCGCCGCCGTGGAAATAAATTTTTCCTCGTGCTGAAACCCGTCGCGGACGGTTATGTCGCCGAGGGTTACTTTCTTCGGCATCCGTGGAAATATTTTCCAGAGATCGTATTCCGTCATAAATTATCCTCCAGGTTGTTTTTAAACTAGTGGTCAGACTCTACTCACCCTTGAACACCGGTTTGCGTTTTTCGGCAAACGCCGCGAGCGCTTCCAGCCGGTCTTTCGTCGGGATGGTTACTTCATACGCTTTGGACTCGAGCGGCAGGGCTACGCCGAGGCTCGCTTCGCTTCCGTAATTGATGGCGAACTTGGCCTGCGCGACTCCGATTGGGCCGTTCTTCGCGATTTCCCTGGCCAGTTCGAGCGCCGCGTCCATCAGCTTGTCGGGTTCGACGACCTTGCTGACGAGCCCGATGTCGAGCGCGGTCTGCGCATTGAATCTACGCGCCGTGAAGATCAGCTCCTTCGCCTTCGCGACTCCGACTACGCGGACCAGGCGCTGTGTGCCGCCCGCGCCCGGGATAATCGCCAGGCTCGTTTCCGTGAGGCCCATCAGGACGTTGCTGGACGCAACCCGGAGGTCGCAGGCGAGGGCGAGTTCCGTGCCGCCGCCGAAGGCGAAGCCGTTGATGGCGGCGATAACGGGAACACGCACCTGCTCGACGGCCGTGAAGGTGTTCCGGATCGTGAAGATGAACCGGCGCACCTGATCGGGCGTAAGCGTCCTGCGCTCCTTCAGGTCCGCTCCGGTGGAGAAGGACCATTTCTTGGGATCGTCACCCGCCTTGGAGCCGGTGATGACGATGCAGCGCAGGTCCATGTCGAAATTGGCTTCCCGGATCACGTCCGCGAGCTTGGCCAGCAGGTCGAAGTTGAAGCAGTTCATGGCATCCGGCCTGTTCAGCGTCAGGATGAGGATGCCGTCATCCGTTCTTTCCTGCAAAAGGATATCTGCCATAAGATTTCCTCCTTCGATTCGATAGTTATACTTTCAGATCGCCCCAATCCGTCCTGGCGATCGGAGTCCGGTAGCAGAGCTCGAGGGATCTCGCCAGTTTATTGCGAGCTTCGCTGAACGCGATTACGCCGTCATGGAACAGGAGCGCGCCGGTGAGGAACGGATGGCCTTCGGCGTCGTAGCGGTCCCTCATCATCTGCCGGAATTTGGCCATTTCCTCTTCATTGACCTGCTGTCCCTTGTCGATGATGTTCTTTCTCCGGACGGTCTCCACGATGAATCCCGCGGTTTCGCCGGACATGACCGTGGTGCGCCCCCTCATGTTGGTGAAGCAGAACACCGGGCGGAAAGCCCTGCCGCACATGCCGTAGTTGGCCGCGCCGTGGTCGGGGCCGATGACGTACTGAATCTTCGGGACGTTCAGGACGGAGCATGTCCGGACCATGTCGGAGCCGTACTTGCCGATGCCGCTCCATTCCTCGGATTTGCCGACCATGTAGCCGGGTGAACCCTGGAGGAACATGACCGGAAGGTTGGAGTTCCCGCAGCGGATCATCCACTCCGTCGCCTTGCGGGCGGCCTCGATGTAGATAACGCCGTTTCCGCTCGAAGCGATCACGCCGATCGGCATGCCTTTCATCCACATCTTCCCCGCCACGATCGTCTCGCCGCGGTTCAGGCCGTACGTCGGTTTGTATTCATGGAAATAGCTGTCGTCGGCGAGGCACTTCAGGGTTTCCTTGATGTTGATGGCGTTATACGTGTTGGCGGGTGACATCCGCATCATTTCCTTGTAGTCGAATTTGGGCTCCGCGGGCTTTTTCAGTTCGCAGTAAAGGCTCTGGGAGGGCTCGAATTCGATGATGTCGCGCAGCTTCTTGATCCCTTCATCCTGGCTCTTTACGATGTGATCGCAGCCGCCGGAATGCTGGGTGTGGACATAGGCGCCGCCGAGGTCCTCGGGGGAAACCGTCTCGCCGATTGCCGATTTGACCATGGGGGGGCCGGCCAGGAATGCGAAGGCGAGCTTCTCGATCATGATCGACTCGGAGGCCAGATAGACGATGTACGCGCCGCCCGCGGTGTTTCCGCCGGTTGAAAGCGTGTACTGCTTGATGCCCATGGCTGACATGCGGCACATGTTATAGAACATGCTGCCGAAATGGCCGTCGTCAGCGAAGCAGCCGAGCTGGAGCGGAAGGTTGATTCCGCCGGAGTCGGCGATATAGACGCAGGGGAGGCGAAGGCGCTCGGCGACCGCCTGGGCCCGCATGTGCTTCTTCAGGGTGATCGGGAAATAGGTGCCGGCAGCGTAGCGGTTTTCGTTCGCGAAGATCATGCAGTCCTTGCCGTGGATCTTGCCCACGCCCGTTACCATGCCGCCGCCGGGAATATGCCCGCGTTTTTCGGATTCATAAATCTCGCCGCCGTAGAGTTTGACTTTGCCGATGTTGTACCCGGCATCGAGACCTAATTCGAAGAACTCGGAGCCCGGATCGATCAGGGCGCTGATCATGTCTCTCATCGGTTTTTTGCCCTGCTTCGCGAGGCGCTTGATCTGATCTTCGCCGCCGATATTGTAGGCCTCTTCCCGGTGCTTCAGCAGGAGTGTGTCCTCTGCTTCCCAGTGCTTCAGGTTTTTCTCCTTTTCCTTGGCGAGCCGCTCGGCCCGGGTCAATCTCTCTTTCTTTTCCTCTGACATTTCTCTCCTCCTTCCTCCTTTTATCTGAAGTGGTTGGCGTTTGATTTCCGAAATCGCTTGGAACGCGGACACTACGGAGAAGGCTCTTCCGGAAAGGAAGGCCGTGCGCAACAAACGAACGAAATCCGATTTCTCCCGTGCGAAACGGCTGCATCGAAACGATTCTCCCCGGACGTTCCGGGGGATCGACTCACGCCGCAACCCCTGTCGGAAGATTGTAATAGCATATTTGGGCTTGGATGTGGATTAAAAATGGCAGCTTTTTTGACCAGTTCATGAGGATGGATGCCGGGGTAGCCATTCCCCGGCATCCATCCACGTATATGAACCGAGAGGGCTTTCATCCCCTCAGATTAGCTTAAAGAGGGTCGGTGGATGGAAAGGAGGGACAAAAACCATCCACCGATATCACGTTGAGAGGTAATCTGTTTTTCAGGTTTCAGTTCCGGAAACGAAGAAGGATTCACTTTTGCTCTCCTTTTCTCCATCCCCTTTTCCGTCCTGCTTTTCCGCATTACCCGTTTCCGTCGAACCTGGCGTCTGTCCGGCTACGAAGAAATCCGTCTCGGGCCTTGATTTGTTTTTGTTGCTTTTGGAAGTTTCCTCAACTACGCCTTCCGTATCGACTTTACCCTCTTTATTCACGCGAATTGCGAACTCATTTCAATATTGAGATCTTTGAACAGCAACCCTCCCCACATCTACATGAATATCTGTCTTTAAGGCATATATCCATTCAAAGATCTCGGTCTTTATCCAGAGCAATATGCATACCATTTGGGGTGCTCGCGTGGTTTCAGATGAGGATAATAATTACATATGCTTAGCTGATTTGGAGGGCGCGCGTACAATGAATCCTGAGCCCTTTCCATTCTGTTCCGGCCGAATTAGCGTGCGGCCGGCGCACGTCGAGATGGTCTTTTTCGATGTTTGGGGGGTCAGATGGCTGGAAGCGTGCGGATTATGAACGCAATGTGCGATAAGCGCCCAGTTTTACGAATTGCGGTTTTCGAGCTTCTTCAGCTCTCGAAGAAATGCGTATCTCGAAATTCCCAAAAACCGGGCGGCGGCCGCTTTTTTCCCTCCGCCCTTGGTCAGGGCGCGGGTCAGTATTTTCTCTTTGATCTCGCGGGTAAGGAGGTCGACGGTAATCCTGTAATCCAGCCCGTCCTGGATGTTGATGGGCATCGTTGCCGCGTCCAGCTTGACGCCATAAGAGTCTTTCTCTTTTATCTCCGCGGGCAGGTCCTTGTGCGTAATGCTCCTTCCCAGATTCTGCAGGATCATAATGCGCTCGATAATGTTCCTCAGCTCCCGGACGTTTCCCGGCCAGCCGTACCGGACCAGCATCTTCTCCGCGTCTTTGGTAAATCCCATGACGCGCTTGTTGAGCTTTTTGTTGAACTCCTTAATATAGTGTTTCGCGAGGGGGATGATATCCTCCGTCCGGTCCCGCAGAGGCGGAATCATGATCGGCACGATGCGTATCCTGTACAGGAGGTCTTCGCGAAATGACCCCTCCGCAGACATCCGGTGCAGGTCCTTGTTTGTGGAGAAAATGAAACGGACATCGATGGGTATGTTGTCCGTTCCGCCGAGCCTGCGGATATGGCCGCTTTCGAGCATGCGCAGGAATTTCGCCTGGAGGGGAAGGCTCATATCGCCGATCTCGTCCAGCAGAAGCGTCCCGCCGCTGGCGTACTCGAGCAGGCCGGTTTTCCTCTTTCGAGCGTCCGTAAACGCCCCGGCTTCATACCCGAAGAGCTCGCTCTCCAGCAGCGTTCCCGGGATAGCCGCGCAGTTCACCTCGACGAACCTCTTTGCGTTGCGCCTGCTCTGCCGGTGGATCGCCCGGGCGATCAGCTCTTTTCCCGTCCCGCTTTCCCCCTGGACGAGAACATGGGTGTCGTGTTTTGCGACTTCCTGAATGACGTGGAATATCTTCTGCATAGGTGCGGATTTGCCGATGATGTCGTGGAAACCCAACAGGATGTTTTCCCGTTCCTTCAGTTTTTCTACCTCGGATTTCAGGGATTTCGCTTCAAGCGTCAGCTTCGAATTCATGATGGCGTTATCATAGGAAGTCGCGGCGTTCTTGCACAGGATATCGAGCATGTTTATCTGGTCCTGTGTATACGTCCCCTCCTTTTTGCAGAGGTAGAGCGCGCACCGGAATTTCTGGCTTATCCGGAAGGGGACCACGATGTCGGACGGGAAATCGGGAAAGAGATAATCTTTCCTCTCCGCCGAGGCGACCTGACGGATCAGGATGGCTTCACTCTCCATTGACTTGCGGATGATGGAGTTTTCGATCCGGTCGGAGAATTCATTATTCTCGTCCACGGCGACTTTTTCTTCATCACAGACCAGCCGCCGGTTGTTATCCACATCCAGGAAATAGATTATTCCCTTTCCGGCATGTCCCAGCTTGACGGCGTATTTAAGCAGGATATCATGAATATGGTCCAGGCTGGAGCTCGAATTGAGCTCGGAGACCGCCTTCTGCAGCATCAGCAGCTGCTGGATTCTCTCCCAGTTGTTCTCGAAAAGCCTTGCAAGGTGGATGATGATGCTGACGTGGTTGGCAAAGGTCAGGAGAATCTCTATTTCCTCCGGGGAGAAAGTGGTCTTGTTCTTCGTCCAGACCGCAATAATGCCGATGACCTCGTTCTCTATGCTCAGAGGCGCATAGAAGGTTGATCCCCTCTTGTAAAATTTGGTGATCTTCCGGTCGGTATCCGTAAGGCGCGGGTCCGTCTCGGAGTCCTCCAGCGCTATGTACTGTCCCGTTTTCGCCACGCGGGTTTCGAAGCTGTCGTGCTTATTCAGGTTCAGCGCCACGGAAAAGGCCCTGTCCGCTTCTTCCTGGTTGTAATTCTTGGCGACCCTGGTGAGGAGATTCTCTTTCGACTGGTCCAGGAGACAGATAATGCCGCGGTCGAAACCAAGGGAATCCACAGTCTCATCGAGGATTTTTTTCATGATCTCATCCACCGAGAAAGGCGCGCTCAATGATACGCTCTCGAAGTGGAAATCATCGAAGAAGAGATTATGGGTCAGGCCGTCCATGTGCGGGGCGGCCATAAAGGTGCTGATGCGGAACATGCTCTTGATGAGCTTGTCCTTGTCTATCCGGAAAGGCAGCCTGTCCCTGACGGTTCCTTTCTTTTCCTGTCTCGTTTCCGGCATCTTTTTCCTCTGTTTCGCTTATATCAGGGGAAATATGGAATTTCAATCTTACGAATTCTAAGTCTTATCAAACTCCAGGAACTGCATGGAAAAAGTGGCGCGGCCCTGGGTTGCCGATCTCAGGTCGGTGGAATAGCCGAACATCCTCTGCAGCGGCACCTTGGCGCTTATCTCGCTTGTATGGCCTTTGGGGTTTATCGCCAGGATGACCCCGTGCCGCGAGTTTATATCTCCGATCACCTCGCCCATGAATTCGCTCGGAGTGATGACGTTGATTTTCATGACAGGCTCAAGAAGCACGGGGTCGGCAATGGCAAGCCCGTCCCGGAATGCGGTCGCCGCTGCTATCCTGTATCCCAGCTCGCTGGACTCGCCTTCACGTATCTCGGCCCCCGTGATCGCGATTTTTACATCGGTGACGGGAAAGCCGGAAAGGGGGCCGCTCGGCGCCGATTCGAGCAGCGCCTGCCGGATTGCATCCCTGTATTCCTGAGAGAGTGCCTCGGGAGCTATTTCATCCTTTACTTCGATTCCCTCTCCGCGCTTCTTCGGCTCCAGGCGGAGCCTGACATTCCCGAAGTGCTTCTTTTCGCCCAGTTCCTTGTCGAACCGCCTCTCGATTTCCACCTTTTTCTCGATCGTTTCGCGGAATACGACCTTGGGCCTTCCTATATTTACCCGGACGTTGAATTCTCTCATCAGGCGGTCAATCAGGATCTCGAGATGGAGTTCCCCCATGCCGGAGATGACCGTCTGTGCGGTCTCCTCGTCATACCTCGATTTAATCGTGGGATCCTCTTCCATCAGCTTCTGCAGGGCGTCGGCGAGCTTCTCCTGGTCGGCCGGCGTTTTGGCCTCGATCGCCTGCGTGATTACCGGCTCGTAAAACTCGATCGGCTCCAGCACGATCGGGTGGCCCTCGTCGCAGATGGTATCGCCCGTCGTCGTTTCCTTGAGTCCCATGACGGCGATGATCTTTCCCGCTCCCGCCTCTTCGATCCGCTCCCTTTTGTTTGCGTGCATTTTCAGCAGGCGGGCGATTTTCTCTTTCCTGCGCTTGCTCGAATTATAAACCTCGCCGCCCGCCAGCAGCTTTCCCGAATAGACGCGCAGGTAAGTCATCTTGCGGCCCTCGTCCATTATTACCTTGAACGCCAATGCCGCGAGCGGGACTTTTTCGGAGCTTTCCCTCTGTTCTTCTTTCCCGGAGAGCGGGTTCAGACCCCGGATGGCAGGCATCTCGTCGGGGCAGGGCAGATATGAAACGACCGCGTCCAGGATAGGCTGGACGCCCCTGTTGCGGAGCGCCGCCCCGCAGAGGACGGGCACGCCTTTGAGCGAGATGGTGGAACGGCGGAGCGCCGTGACGATCAGGTCTTCGGGGACATCCCGGCCGGCGAGATAGAGATCGGCGATGCCGTCTTCCATATCCGCGAGATACTCGATAAGCTTCTCCCGGTGCTCTTCCGCTTCGGCGGAGGCATCCTCCGGAACGGGGGAAACCTGGAAAGTAAGTCCCAGACCCCCCTCATCCCAGGTAATCAGTTTTCTGCGGATAAGGTCAATACACCCCCGAAAGTTTTCTTCCCTTCCGTACGGGAGCTGCACCGGCAGGGGAATGGAATCGAAACGGGACTTCATCATCCGGACCGCCTCGAAAAAATCCGCTCCGGGCCGGTCCATCTTGTTGATGAAGGCGACTTTCGGCACGCCGTACTTGTCGGCCTGGTGCCATACCGTTTCGGACTGCGGCTCAACTCCCTCGACCGCGCTGAATACGACGACCGCCCCGTCGAGGACCCGGAGGCTCCTTTCAACCTCTATCGTGAAATCGACGTGGCCGGGGGTATCGATGATGTTTATCTCGTGGTTTTTCCATGAGCAGGTCGTCACAGCCGAGGTGATGGTTATTCCCCTTTCCTGTTCCTGGGGCATCCAGTCCATCACGGCCTCTCCATCGTGCACCTCGCCCATTTTATGAGTTTTGCCTGTATAGAAAAGGATCCTTTCCGTCACGGTCGTCTTTCCCGCGTCGATGTGGGCGACGATGCCGATATTTCTTGTCCTCGACAGCTTTGATCTGGATGCCATGATCCCGCTTTTCGGTATAATAATTTACTCTGAAGACGGAGTCCGGGCGACTATCTCCCGGTTAAAGGCGAAGGGCGTCCTTATATCTATATGCCCCTTCAGGGTTTCCGCCTCGCCCTCGACGAGAATGCGCACTCTTTTTATTTCGGGGATGTTGGAGACGAGGGAATTTGTGAGCGAGAAAACGGTTGCCGCTTCGCTGGCGCTTCCTCCCGGATGCTGCTCGACCAGACTGCCGTCGAAACGGACGGAAGCCGTGCCGTTCTCAATCGACACGCTCTCCAGGCGGGTTTCTTCGGGCAGAGTTCCGACCAGGTCCGTTTTGGGTCCTTCGATCAGGGCCTTTATGACTTCTTCAGCCTGGGCCTCCGGTCCCGCCCCCTTGGGAATAAGCCTTTTTTCGGTAACGAGGAATCTTTCATTGGCGTCTGAAAAATAGAGCACGACCTGCCGGCGCTCCTTCTTCTTCGGCGCGCCCGCTTTGCCGGGGATCAGATCGATGTAGTCCGACAGCGTGAAAAAAAGGACGGCCAGAAAACCGATTCCGGCTAGGACTATTATCGAGAGAAAGAAAAAGCGGGTCTTCTTTTTTCTCCTCTTGGCGCGGATATCTTCCGTCTTCCTCTTTTTTTTGGATGTCATGCGCCGCTCCTCAATAAAACTTTGACAATTTATGGCATTTTTCCCGGGCTGTCAAGAAAAGGCAGAGGGAATGGGTTATGGACTGGAAGGGCGGGAAAGGCGGGGAAACTCTCTTCTGTCATTTCGAGCGTAGCGAGAAATCTTCCTCTGCTGTCAAGGGGGAGTCTGCTGAGTCCGGAATGGGCGCCAGGCGCTGGGACCGGAGAAGCGGGAAACATCTTTGAGTCAGGTTTATTTCGTCACAGGTTTTTATCTCACCCTCTCACCTTCCTGTCTTCGCATCATCGCATCTTCGCTCTTTATCATCGCCGGTTGCCCGGGAGCTTTTCCAGTTCCTCTTTAGCGCGGATGCCGAATTCGGATTCCGGAGCCGCCTTGACTACCTCCTGGAATTCCCTGACGGCGGCGCCTCTCTTCTTCGTCGCCGCGTACACTTTCCCGAGCCAGTAATGGGCTTCCGTGAATTCAGGAGCCATGTTGAGCGACCTGGAGAGGTGCGCGGACGCCTGGCTCATGTCCCCTTTGGTGAAATAGACCATGCCGATGTTCTTTTCGAGCATCGCGCGGCTGAACAGGTTGTTCTCCTGTCCCATGGCCTCCTTGAAGCGGGCCAGGGCGGATTCGTAGTCCCCTTTTTTGAAATAGCTCCACGCCATGTTGTTCAGCGCATACGAGGGCGTTTCATAGAGGATATTCGAAACCGCATTCTGAAATGAGCGGATCGCATCGTCGTAGCGCCCTATTCCGTCATAAACGAGACCGAGATAATTGTATGCTTCGGAATAATCCGGTTTGAGTTCAACCGCCCTGGTCAGGTATTTTACTGCTTCGTCCGGAAGGTTTTTCAGATGATATGACATGCCGAGATAGTATTTGATCGCCGGGTCTCCCGGGTTTTCCTTTTCCGCGGCCAGGAGCTCTTTTATCGCCGCGGCGTACTGCCGCGCCTCGATGTAGGCCATTCCCGACTTGAGGTGCAGGTTGGCGGCCATTTCATTGGCGCATGCGGACGCGAACAGAGGAAGTACGAAGATCAGGAAAAAAACAGACATCCGGCGAAGACGTGTTCTATTTGTTGCTTCCATTTATCCACCAATCACTTTTGTCCTTGAACCACCAATCGGACGAGTCGGTTGACATAATCTGTTCTGAAATGCTCCGGGCCGTTTCCGTGTATAGACGCTGTTTGGCGAAACCGATCCATTCCCTGCTGTACTTGTTTCCGAGGTCCCCGTATTCCTTGAGCTGGAAAATCAGCGCAAGCTGATCCGCATCGTGCGCGAGCAGGGATTCCCTGGTCTCTCTCGCATTGAATTCGTCGATGGTCTCCTCTATCTCGCTTCCGAAGAAAAGCGTTTCGGCAAGGTCCGCGACGGCTTTTTTTTCGTCCACCCTCACGTATTTCTTGTTCACATAATTCATGTCGCCGGTTCTCGCCTCCGGAAGGTCGTGCACCAGGCACATTTTGAGGATCTTGAGCTCGTCCACGTCCGGTTCCAGCTTGCAGAGGGCGTAGCCGATGAACATTGTCCGCAGGATATGCTCCGCCACCGATTCACAACCCGACCCGAGGAACTGGAACCCGGTACGGGGCGTTTTCTTGAGCATTCCCACTTCAAAAATGAAATTCACGATGTTTTTCAGCATCAGCATTTCATCCTTTTTTCAGCGCCTGGATTCTGTTGGTCATCATATCAGAAACTTTCTTCAATTCAAGCTGGAGGGAAGCGATCCCTTCGGGCCGCATTTGTATGACTTTGTCGAGGCGCTCTTTCCAATGCTCAATGACGGAGATTTCGTGCTCCCGGAGTTTCTGTTCAAACCTTTTTTGATACTCCTTTATGAAGGCATCGTCAACCATAACTCCCCCCCTCAGCAACGGGCAATAGGTAATGGGTAATGGGTAATGGACAAGAGAAGATTCTTTTACCTATAACCCATAACCTATTACCCTGTTTCAGTTACGGATATATTTTCCTTTTTCGAGGCGGATTTTTCCGTTCCGGACGAGGCGTTCGAGATGCTTGCCGGTCAGAGCGCGTTCGCCGAACAGGAAAAAATGGCGGGGCTCTCTCGGTTTCCGGTATATGAACCACTGCTCCACGATTTCATCAAGGCCGCGGGGCTCCGCCAGGTAATCGAGTATTTTCCCTTCCCGCTTCTCTATAATATCCAGATATGCCTCGGCTTGGGGAAAAATGTCCTCTTTTTCAATTATTTCCGATTCATGGCCGGAAAGGAATATCTCTGCCGGAACCTCCAGGATTTTGCGGACGGAGTCGATTGTCTGGTCGATATCGGAGACGCGGTCACCGTACCAGGGCCCGAAAGGAGTCATGTCCAGATCCCCGAGAAACAGGACCTTCTCGCCGGGGAACCAGAAGCTCGAGTGCCCGGGGCTGTGACCGGGGGTATGGATCACCTCCATCCTTGTGCCGCCCACGATAAATACATCTCCGTCCAGGAATTCCCCGTCGGGTGTCCTTTCGCGGTAGTGGAAGCGCTCGATCAGGATGTCCCGCCACAAGCCCTCGAATTCGCTCCCGAGCAATCCATAATAGTCCAGAACGTTCCGGATAGATCTGTAGCAGCATGATTCTTCCCGATGCACGTACAACAGCGCTTCGGGGAAGAGATGATTGAAAGCGGTATGATCCTCGTGATAATGAGAATTGAAAAGAAACCGGGCCTTGTCGCGTATTTTCAGCAGAAAGCGCTCGCTCGATCCGGGATCGATGACGGCGCCCTCCCCGTCGTCGATGAAGATCGAATTGCAGCCGGGATACCGGCCCCGGTCCGGACCGTGAATAAACGTGATCTTTCCGAATTTTGACGTCTTCATTTCTTCCTGGACTGAAAAAGATTCGGAATCATACCAGAATCAGCCGGCCGTAGCAACGGCCTCACGGCGCTGCCGGAGCTTGACAGGAGCCGCTCTTGCGGGTAGATCAAAACATACGGTTTTCCGGTTTTCAGTTTTTGTTGCCGGTCCCTGAAAAGCGGCTTAAACAAACAATAGAGATTACATCATGAAAATAAAGTTGCCCGGACAGGTGGAGATCCAGGAGGTGGTCCTGAGGGACGGAATCCAGAACGAGAAGAAGATAATTCCCACGCAGGCAAAGATCGATCTCATCGGGAAGCTTGTCTCGTGCGGGGTACGCAGAATAGAGGTGTCTTCGTTCGTCAATCCCCGTCTCGTGCCCCAGATGGCCGACGCAGAGGACCTCTGGTCGGGTCTTGTCCGATACAAGGACGTCATTCTCTCGGCGCTGATACTGAGCAGGGGGGGAATGGAAAGGGCCGTGAAGTGCGGGGTCGGACGGGTAGGGATCTTTGTCTCCGCAAGCGAAACCCATTCGATGAGGAACAGCCGCCGCACGGTCGGGGAAGCTCTCTCCGAGGCGCTTATGCTGATATCCGAGGCGAAATCGCAGGGCGTCTCCGTTCGGGCGGGAGTAATGAATGCCTTCGGATGCGCTTACGAAGGAGTTGTTCCGGCCGATAAAGTGATCGAACTCTGCCGCCGGCTCTGCGGCGCCGGTCCCGACGAACTTTGCCTTGCCGATACTTCCGGGCTGGGCGATCCCCGTCTGATCAGGGATACAATATCGAGACTGAGAAAAGTAAGGATGAAAACCGCCTTGCCCGGGCTTTCCCTCCATTTGCATAATACGAGGGACCGGGGACTTGCCAACCTCTATGCCGCACTGGAGGAAGGGGTTTGTATATTCGACGCGTCGCTGGGAGGGCTGGGCGGCTGTCCTTTTATAGAAGGCGCGCGGGGAAATATCGCGACGGAAGACGCTGTTTCCGTGCTTCACGACATGGGGATCGCGACGGGAATAGATCTCGAACGGCTTGTTCAGACCAGCCTGGAATTCGAGAAGATACTGGGGAAACCTTTTCCTGCCATGGTGCCGCACCTGGGGCCGTGCCGCTCTTGAGTCCGGAGTCCCGAGTCCGAAGCCCAGAGTTACCTGAAGAGCCAACTCTGGACCCGGGTCTCGAAACCTGGAACTTTTATTTGATCGGCCACTCGCCCCGTTCCTTCAGTACTTCCTTATAAATCTCAAGCGCTTCGTTGACGGCGGGCATTCCGGCGTACGTGGCTACCTGGAAGAATATCTCCGCGAGCTTTTTGGGATCGCAACCCACGTTCAGGGCGGCGTTGACATGCAGTCTTAATTCCCCTCCCGCCCTGAGCGCGGCCAGCATGGCGCAGGCGACCATCTGGCGTTCGGGCAGAGTCAGAACCGTTCTTGAATACAGATTGCCGGTGATGAATCTGGAGAAATCATTGGCCAGGTCCTTATTGAACTCTCTCCACATAAGATAGGGCGGATCCATCTTGATCCCTTTCCCGAAGAGTTTATTGGCCGTCTCCTGTGTCCGTTTCTTTATCGCTTCGTCGCTCATCCGAATTCCCCTTTCTGGCGCTCATGAGTGATATTCGGCCCTGAAAAATGGCCTTGGGGCCGCCAGACCCGGAGGGCAATCTAACCGAGAGAAAGGGAAGTGTCAAGCCGGGGTTGAGGGGGGCGCGCGCGAGCGTTCCGGACCGGATTTCTTTTTGTGTTGTCACATACCTTTTTATCTGATATTAAACCTTTGCAAAGCATTGCGCCTGGAATCGGAATAAAAATATTTCTTGACAAGAAGGGTTTTTTATTTTAGCTTCCGGGCAATTTAAATTGAAGCTTTCGTAAAGGAGGTGAAAGATTGTGAAGAAGGCATTGGCATTGATTTGCTCTTTGATGCTCGTCGTGGTTCTGGGATTCACGTTTGGCTGCAAGAAGGCTGAAGAGCCCAAAAAGCCCGAAGCTCCGGCTCCGGCTCCCGCGCCTGCTCCGGCTCCGGCACCTGCGGCTCCTGACAAGGCCCCGGCAGCGCCTGACAAGGCAGCGCCTGCGGCACCTGCAAAGCCGGCGGAAGCTCCAAAGAAGTAATACAGTACAAAACATGAAGGGTATAAACGACCGAGCATCCAGACTCTGGATGCTCGGTCGTTTTTTTTGCTGATGGATTGATAACGCCCATCTGCGGCGTTTCCCTTGGCCCTCGTGGTTCGACAGGCTCACCATGACAATCTGGCCGGAGTTTATCCTGAGCGCAGTCGAAGGAGGGGCCTTGCATCCGGGCATTCTGAATTGGTGCGCAAATGAAATTTGAATTTCAAGTCTCAAGTCCCGGGTCTCAGGTTTCCAGCCTGTGCGGATCGGGAACAGGATCTATGTGGACGGAGGCGTCGTCAGCCCCGTCGCGGTGAGGACGGCAAGGCGTTATGGCGCGGATGTCGTCATAGCTGTTGATATATCATCGTTTGTCGAGAGTATTCCCCAGGGTACGATCGAGACGCTGCTCCAGGCGGTCGATATAATGTATGCCCGAATCGGGTCCAATGAAACGGACGGAGCGGATGTAGTTATTCGCCCGAAAACCCGCCAGATCGGGTCCGCTGATTTCAGCAAGCGGCATGAGGCCATTCTCGAAGGGGAGATGGCTGCTGCCGAGGCCATGCCGAAAATCAGGCGATTATTTCAAAATTGCGCGCCGAAGGACGATTGTAAATATAGGTATTGGGCGTTGGGCATTGGGTATTGGGTATTAGGTATTAGGTATTGGTATTGGTATTGGGCAGGGTATAATTTTGTTAGCTAGTAATCATGTACATACCTTAAAGACTGGAAAAATTTTCCGCGGTCGCGCCTTTCCCGCAGTCCGGACGCAATAGACGCAACAGACTCGAGGTTTTTTCCCGCGTTCCGGAACCAAATGCCTGAAGCCCAATGCCTGATGCCTTGATTTAAACTTCCTTGACAAAACGGCCGATATTCCTATTATTATGTTCGATATCGCACGATCTGAATTCAGGGCGGCCATTACAAAGCGGCCCGTATAAGGAGGGGTTATGGGAAGGGAAGCGGATTTTCTGAAAGGGGTTCTGGTGGGGGGCTTGATCGGGGCCGCTTTGGGCATTCTTTTCGCGCCGAAGAGCGGGAAAGAGACCAGGGAGGATATAGCCAGAAAAACGGAAGAACTGGTTACGAAGGCAAAGGAAGAATACGAGCGGAACCTCGAGAAAAGCAAAAAAGCTTACGATAACATGATGGTGCATTTTAAAAGCATCCAGTCGGAAGTTAAGAGGAAAGCGGAAGAAGTCCATGAGAAGCTCGATCACCTGGCTGATACGGGAAAGGAAGCCCTGGATGACAGTCGGAGCCGTCTGAAAAAAGCAGTTGACGCCGGGATAGAGGCGTACAAGGAAGAAAAGGAACGCCAGAAGGCGTAAAGGAACGGCGTTAGTCGGTAGGCTTTAGGCATTGGGCATCCAGAAGCCAAGTCGATCTCGTAAGTATCCCAACGCCAAACGCCTGACGCCCAACGCCTGAATTCTCAAGAGGAGATTTATGGACTGGGAGATCAGCCTTACCATCATCAGCCTGTCGTTTTTTCTGCTGACGCTGTTTGTCGCATTTTTTATACTGCAGGTACTTAAGACAGCCAGGAATATCGAAGCCATCCTGGAAATGATCAACGGGAAGCTTCCGGGCATTCTCTCCGATATCAAGGAGGTAACGGGAAATCTGACGGTCTCCTCCGTCATGTTGAAAACCGGGCTCGAAGGATTGACAACGGCGCTCGGCCGGGTCAGGCAGATTACCAGTCTGGTCGATACCGCTATCCGCCCCGGGATTGAAACGCCTGTTTTGAGCCTGCTCAAGAACGCCGCCGCGATCCGTAAAGGCATTCAAATATTTCTCAAGACTCTGGGCAAAAAAGGCTGAGCTGCATCAATCCGCTGTTCATACCCCGTCACCGGGGTTTTTTTATTTTTCGAATCGGACATCCTTCGGATAATCATGGACCGCAACAGCTTCGGGAAAAAAAGCGCAGCCGATGCGCTGGTCGAGCTCCTCGACGTCATCCGGATTTTGAGATCTCCGGATAAGGGGTGCCCATGGGATATCCGCCAGCGGAAAGAGGACGCAGCAAAATACCTCCTCGAAGAGGCGCATGAGGTTCTTGACGCCGTTTACGGCGGAACGGCCGCCGACCTGCGGGAAGAACTGGGAGACCTCCTGTTTCAGATCCTATTTCTGTCGAGGATGGCTGAGGAATCAGGGGAATTCGGCGCTTCGGACGTAATTTCGGAAGTTACCCGAAAAATGATCCGGAGGCACGAGCACGTATTCGGAGATGCAAAAGTCCGCGACGTCGGCGAGATCAAGCGCAACTGGGAAAAGATCAAGCGGGAGGTGGAGAAGAAAGACAGGGGCGGAAAACTCTCCCGGATTTCCCCCTCTCTGCCTTCCCTCTTGCGCGCCCAGAAGATTACCGAGGAAGCATCCCGGGTCGGGTTCGACTGGACGGACGTGAATGACGTGCTGGCGAAAATTGAAGAAGAAACGCGCGAGCTCAGGGAAGCACTGGAAACAGGCGAAAAGCGGCATGTGGAGGGAGAAATCGGGGATATCCTCCTTTCCGTGGTAAACCTCAGCCGTTTCGCCGGCGTGGACGCCGAAGGCGCTCTGAGGTCCTCTCTGCTTAAATTCATATCCCGTTTCGGTTATATCGAAGAACGGCTGAAGGAGCGGGGACTGACTCCCGAACAGGCGGGGCTGGAGGAAATGGACCGGCTCTGGGAGGAGTCGAAATCAGGTGACGGCGAATGAGGATCTTTATCTGCGCACTCGGACTTTATCTGATATTGGAAGGCCTGCCGTACTTCGCTTTTCCCGGCCGGATCAAGTCGGTCCTGGCGCAGATAGGCGAGATGCCGGAAGGTACGCTCCGCCTGTTCGGATTTTTCGCCATGATCGCGGGGCTGGCTATGGTTTATTTCGGCACGCGATAACAGGCTGCAACATCTTTTACCTTGGATCGGGTATTACTTGATATTCGGACTGACCCCATGTGTTTGATATGAAAACTGAGGAGTTTGATTACAAATTTGATCCGGACCTGATTGCGCAGGAGCCTGCAGAGCAGAGGGACAAGTCCAGAATGATGATCCTGGACAGGTCCCTCGATCCGGTTGCACACGATTGTTTTTATAATCTCCCCCGGTATCTGGAATGCGGGGATGTCCTTGTCCTCAATGATTCGAAAGTCGTGCCTGCGCTTCTGTCGGGGCGGAAGGGAGCGGGGGCCGCAGCGGGGGCAAAGATCGAAATGCTGCTCCTCTCGAAAAAGGGACCCCTGGTCTGGGAAGTTCTTCTCAAGCCCGCAAAGCGCGCGGCCCCGGGAACAGCCGTTTGGTTCGACGACGGATCGCGGGCGGAAATCATCAGCCGTGTTACGGATAAGAAATGGCTGGTGGAATTCCAGGTCGGCGATTTCGATTCCTTTCTGCGCAGGTGCGGTCTGGCCCCGCTCCCTCCTTATATCCGGCGGGGGGGCAGGCGGAGCGCGCCGCGGGACATCGAGCGGTACCAGACGGTTTATGCGGCGAAGCCGGGTTCCATCGCCGCTCCGACGGCGGGGCTGCACTTCACGGAGAAGACGATTCGCGACCTGAGGGGTCGCGGGGTAAGCGTGACGGCCGTGACGCTCCACGTCGGTTTAGGGACCTTTATCCCGATAGAGGAGGAAATAGTCGAAGACCATCGGATGGAAGAGGAGAATTATGAGATCTCCGCTGAAGCTGCGGGGGAAATCAACGCCGCGAAGAGAATTGTTGCGGTCGGGACGACATCGGCGAGAGTTCTTGAATCCGCCGTGGACGGCGCGGGCCGGGTCCGCGCCGGAAGCGGGGCTACGGACCTTTTCATCTATCCGGGATACAGATTCAGGAAAACGGATGCGCTCCTGACAAATTTTCACCTTCCGAAATCTTCGCTGTTTCTCCTGGCGTGCGCCTTCACCGGCACGGAACGGATAAAAGCGGCGTATCGGGAGGCGATTGAGCGAAGATACAGGTTCTACAGCTATGGGGATTGTATGCTGATTCTGTAGGCTTGATGCATAGGTCGCTGGGCCTTGGGCATTGGGAAAATCCTGAATCCGAAGCACTAAATCCTAAACAATTTCAAAATCCAAAATTTTAATGTCCCAAACTCCGCGAAGCGTGTTTTGGAATTTTGAATTTTGATATTTGTGCTTGTTCAGGATTTAGGATTTCGTGCTTAGGATTTCAGGACCGAACGGCAGCAAAAAAGAAATTAAAATGGGCTTTAGTTTTAAGATAATTGATGAAGACAGGGAAACGGGGGCGCGGCTGGGCGAAATGACCACCCTGCACGGAAAGGTGCAGACGCCCGCGTTCATGCCGGTCGGCACGCAGGGTACGGTGAAGGGTCTTCTTCCCGAGACGATGGCCGGCCTTGGGGTTGAAATAGTCCTCGGAAATACTTACCATCTTTACCTCCGGCCCGGTCACGAGCTGATCGGACGGCTGGGCGGACTGCACCGGTTCATGAACTGGAACCGGCCGATTTTGACGGACAGCGGAGGATACCAGGTATACAGCCTCGGCGCCCTGAGGAAGATTACGGATGAAGGGGTCCTCTTCCAGTCCCATATAGACGGAACACGGTGCTTCATCACGCCGGCTGATGCGGTTCGCATTCAGGAAACGCTCGGCTCTGATATAATGATGTGCTTGGACGAGTGCACCCCATATCCGGTGCTTTCGGAGTATGCGGAAAAATCCCTGGAACTGACGCTCCGGTGGGCGGCGAGGTCCCGGGAGTCGCGGCGCAGCGGCACGGGGCAGGCCCTTTTCGGGATCATTCAGGGCGGGGTTTTCCCCTCCCTGCGGAAGAAATCACTGGAGGAAACCGTCGCCATCGGATTTGACGGGTACGCGCTGGGCGGGCTGAGCGTCGGCGAACCGAAAGAGGACATGTACGGCATCGTCTCCGGATTCGGCCGGAAGATGCCGGAGGATCACCCCCGCTACCTCATGGGAGTGGGGCTGCCCGAAGACATCGTCGCCTGTGTCGGAGACGGCATGGATCTTTTCGACTGCGTGATCCCGACCCGATGCGCAAGGAATGGATTACTATTTACAAATACCGGAAAGGTTGTTATAAAAAACGCCATTTACCGCGAGGACGACGGACCGGTCGATCCTATGTGCGATTGCTATACCTGCAGGAATTACTCCCGGGCTTATCTTCGGCATCTTTATACGGCCGGGGAGGTCCTGGCTGTCATCCTGAACACGATTCACAACGTCAGATATTACATGAGCCTGATGGAGAAAATTCGATTGTCCATCAGGAACGGGTCATACGGGCAATTCCGGAGGGAATTCCCGGTCCGGTCGGGCGAGCCGCCGGATTGCGAAACGGCGGGCCGGGACGAGCCGCCGGATAAAAGGAGGTAATTCAATGGTGGAGATGGCGTATGCGATGGGCGGAGCGCCGGGGAGCGGGGGAGCGGAATCGGGATTCATGCAGATCCTGATGTTTCTGGCTATTTTCGTGATCTTCTATTTTCTCCTGATCAGGCCGCAGCAGAAGAAGCAGAAAGAGTTGAAGAATATGCTCGGCAATCTGAAGCACGGAGACACGGTGATCACGACGGGAGGCCTGTACGGAAAGGTTACCGGTCTTACGGAAGCCGTCGTCACGCTGGAGATAGCTGATAAGGTCAAAGTCAAAGTCTCACGAGGCCATATTGCAGCAGTGGCCCAGAAGACGGAAGAATAAAAGCTGGCCGGAATTTCCGGGCAGCCGTCGTGAAAGGGATGCCGATGTTTAAAGGTCTCGGAATAAGGACCCTGATTACGGTCATTGTCGTGGGGGTCGCGGCCGTTTTCTTTCTTCCGACCGTTATCCCCGAAATTCCTTCCGGGCTCCAATCATTCCTGCCGAAAGAAAAGATTCACCTCGGGCTCGATCTCCAGGGGGGAATGCATCTTACCCTGGAAGTGGATACCGCCAAGGCGGTGGAGAGCGAGATCGAGAGGATAACCAATGAGCTTCGGGATACTTTAATGGACAAGCGGGTCCGCTTCCGCGGACTCGAAAAGGCGCAGGGGGACTCGATTTCCCTGGAACTGCCGGGCAAGGAGGCGAGCGATGCGCTGACGCGAGTCCTCCGGGACAGCTATCCTGACCTGGAGATAAAGTCTTCGAGCTTCGTGGAAGGAAGGGAGCGCATCCTGCTGAAGCTGAAGGACGCCAGGGCGGAGCAGATCCGCAAAGCGGCGGTAGATCAGAGCCTCGAAACCATCCGGAACCGCATCGACCAGTTCGGCGTAACCGAGCCGGAGATAGTGCCGCAGGCGGACAACCGCATTATGATCCAGCTGCCCGGGATAAAAGATCCCCGGCGCGCAGTAAACCTGATCGGCAAAACGGCTCTCCTTGAATTCAAGCTTGTCGACGAAGAGGGGAATGTCGAGGAAGCGCTGCGCGGCAATATCCCTCCCGGGGACATCATTCTGTACGGCTCCGTGGACGAGAAGGGAACGGGCAGGAGGGCCCGTGTTCCATACCTGCTCAAGGGGAGAACGCTTCTGACGGGGTCGTCCATCGAAAAGGCGGAAGTGAAGATCAGCGACCGTTTCGGTGAGCCTTATGTCGCGATCAAGTTCAATTCGCAGGGGGCGAGGGATTTCGACCGGATCACGGCGGAAAACGTGAAAAGAAGGCTGGCCATTGTTCTTGACGATTCCGTATATTCGGCGCCGGTGATCCAGGAGAGGATTTCGGGAGGGGAAGCGCAGATCACCGGGCGCTTCACGACGGAGGAAGCTGCCGATTTGGCCATAGTCCTCCGGGCGGGCGCCCTTCCTGCTCCGGTCAAAATCCTGGAACAGATTACCGTCGGTCCCTCGCTGGGACAGGATTCCATCGACCAGGGGATCCTTTCAACGATCCTGGGCGGGCTGCTTGTGGTTATCTTCATGATCTGGTATTACCGTTTGTCCGGCGCCGTCGCCAATCTGGCGCTCGTGCTGAACCTCGTGATCATTCTCGGCGTTCTTGCCATGTTCAGGGCGACGCTGACGCTGCCCGGCATAGCGGGGATGGTCCTCACGATCGGTATGGCGGTGGACGCAAACGTGCTCATTTTCGAGCGGACGCGGGAGGAACTGCGCACGGGGAAAACCCCCCGGGCGGCGATAGAGGCGGGGTACACGAAAGCCTTTCTGGCGATTTTCGATTCCAATGTGACGACTCTGATCGCCGCCGCCTTTCTTTTCCAGTTCGGCACCGGGCCTATCAAGGGGTTTGCGGTCACGCTCTTCATCGGCCTGATTGCGAGCATGTTCACCGCAATTTTCGTGACGCGAATCATCTTCGACTATTTCCTCTGGAAGAAGAAAATCAAGACCCTCAGCATCTGAACGGGTCGGCAAAAGACGCGGAGAAGAAAATAAATGCAGATACTGAAGAGAGAGACCCAGATCGATTTTGCGGCCAAGATGAAGCCTGCCGCAATTCTGTCTCTGGCAGTGATTATTGCGGGGATTATTTCGCTGATTTACCATGGCGGTCCGCGTCTCGGAATAGAATTTTCCGGCGGAACCGTGGCCCAGATCCGTTTCCAGGAGGCGGCCGCAACGGACCAGGTGAGAAGCGCGCTGGACAAGGGGGGATTCGAAAACAGCGACGTCCAGCAGGTAGGCGCGACGACGGGCAATGAATTCCTGGTCCGGATCGATGTCGCGCCTTCGGACCTGCGTGGCATGCAGGACAGGATCGAGGGAGCAATGGAAGCGGCGTTCGGCGCGGGGAAATACGAAATCCGGAGAATGGAAGCGATCGGTCCGAAAGTGGGCCGGGATATGACCCGGAAGGGCATATGGGCTCTGACGCTTTCCCTGATCGCCATCCTCGTGTATGTCTCGATCCGGTTCGAATTCGGCTACGCCCTGGGCGGAATCGTCGCCCTTTTTCATGACGTGCTGATCACGGTCGGGGTCTTCTCCCTTCTCGGCAAGGAATTCACTCTCCAGATCGTCGCCGCTCTCCTGACGATCATCGGTTATTCCATCAACGATACGATCGTCATCTTCGACCGGGTAAGGGAAAATCTCAAGAAGGGGTCAAAGCGGAATCTGCGGGACATCATAAACCTGAGCGTCAACCAGACACTCAGCCGCACTATCCTTACCTCTCTGACCGTATTTCTCGTGCTCTTGGCCCTTTACGCGCTCGGGGGTCCCGTCATCCATGATTTTGCCTTCGCGCTGCTGATCGGCACGGTGGCGGGCGTGTATTCGACGGTCTTCATTGCGAGCCCCCTCGTACTCGCATGGGAATCCCTGGTCTCCCGCAGAAGGAGGCGGAAATAGATTGTCTCCCCTTGAAGCCACGGGATTTACGGCTTTCATTCTCATTGTGCTGCTCGGGCTTTTTTCCACCCTGTTCGGATTTCCGGGAACGGTGCTCATTCTGGGCGCAGCGATCGTCTTTGCCCTGGCAACCGGGTTTCAGGCGATCGGGCTGAAGATCATCTTCATCCTGATCCTCATCTCCGTCGCCGCTGAATCCCTGGAGTTTCTGATGGGAGTAGCGGGTGCGGGGAGAATAGGTTCTTCCCGCGGCGGGACGACCGCTTCCCTGACCGGGGCCGTTATCGGGGCCGTCCTGCTGACGCCGTTCTTTTTCGGGCTGGGGACTCTGACGGGGGGGCTGCTCGGCGGGATATCCGGCCTGCTGATGGTGGAAATAAATTCGCAGCTGAAACTCAAGCCCGCCGCGAGGGACAGCTACAAGACGCTCCTCGGAAGGGTTATGGGACTCTTCGCAAAAAGCTTTTTTGCCCTGATCATGGCCGTAATCGTGCTGACGGCCATATATTCCTGAAAGGGACTCTCCCTCTGCAGGGAGCAACAGGTTTATTAACATGAAATCGAAAGTAAGAGAGTACGCAGAGGCGATCATCATCGCGATCCTGATCGCCCTGTTCATCAGGACATTTATCATTCAGGCATTCAAGATACCGTCGGGCTCCATGAAACCGACGCTTCAAATCGGGGACCACATCCTGGTGAACAAATTCAGTTACGGCGTGAAAGTTCCCCTCATGCGCAAAACTCTCATTCCGGTGGGCGACCCCGAACGGGGAGATATCGTTGTCTTCATTTACCCCGTGGACCGCTCGAAGGATTTCATCAAGAGAGTCATAGCCGTGGCGGGCGATACCGTGGAACTGAGAAACAAGGAGATTTTCCTCAACGGAAAGCCGTTCAAGGACTCCCACGGAGTCTATGTTGATGAGCGGATCTATCCCGCATCCATGCAGCCCCGGGACAACTTCGGGCCCGTGCGCGTCCCCGAAGGATCCATTTTTGTCATGGGAGACAACCGGGACCAGAGCCTTGACAGCCGGTTCTGGGGGTTTGTGGATCTGAAAGACGTGATGGGCAAGGCATTCATAATTTACTGGTCTTGGAACGGGGAAGATAATTCCGTGAGATGGGATCGCCTCGGCCACCTCCTTAACTGAACTAAGTTGCGGTTTGGATCATTTGAATTTCGGTATTTGAATTTATTTGGGATTTGGTGCTTGGGATTTGGGATTTAGCTTATATTATCCCCTTTAGAAAAGTATTTGACTTCAGCAAAAGGGGATAATATAAGTATAGCGACCCTTTAATTAAATCCGGAGAGATTGAAAGGGATGTCGCCCATCAGAATCAAAGAATTGCCGTAAGAACCTTCCCGCGGGGAAGGTTTTTTTTTGCGTAAACAGGATCTGAAGAGGTGCCGCTATGAAGCATGGGAGCAGGGATAAGGGTCAGAAGGAGATTCGGAAAAAGGTCGTGATGGATGAAGAAGGAATCGACAGGGCCCTGACCCGCATCGCTTACGAAATTCTGGAAAAAAACAAGGGCGTGGAAAACCTTGTCCTTGTCGGGATCCAGACCGGGGGCGTGTTCCTTGCCAGGAGGCTTTCGGGAAAGATCCTGTCGATTGAAAACGCCCAGGTTCCCTGCGGGATTCTCGATATCACCCTGTACAGGGACGACGTCCTGAAGAAAAGGCAGAGGCCGATGCTCGGGAAGACCGATATCCCGTTTTCGCTGGAAGACAGGAAAGTAGTCCTGGTCGATGACGTCCTCTTTACCGGAAGGACTGTCAGGGCGGCAATGGACGCACTGATCGATTTCGGCAGGCCCAGGCTGATCCAACTGGCGGTTTTGGTGGACAGAGGGCACCGGGAGCTTCCGATAAGGGCGGATTTCGTGGGCAAGAATCTTCCCTCCTCGCTCTGGGAAGCGGTGAGCGTGCATCTTACCGAGAAGACCGGAACGGACGAAGTAGTGATCGAACAGGAAACAGGGTGAAAACATGCGATGGACCAAAAAAGATTTATTGGGAATGAAGGACCTTTCAGCGGATGAGATCCGCCTGATCCTGGATACCGCGGATTCCTTCATGGAAGTATCCACCCGCGAGATCAAGAAGGTTCCGACCCTGAGAGGCAAGACCGTCGTCAATCTATTTTTCGAGGCGAGCACGCGCACCCGCACTTCGTTCGAGATAGCGGCGAAGCGGCTGAGCGCGGACGCGGTGAATATTTCCGCATCCGCCAGCAGCGTCGTCAAGGGAGAGACCCTGATCGATACGGCGAGAAATCTGGAGGCCATGAATCCCGATATCATCGTCATCCGCCACAGCGCGGCGGGATCTCCCCACATTCTGGCCCGATGCGTAAAACAGTCGATCATCAACGCAGGCGACGGCGCGCACGAGCACCCGACCCAGGCCCTGCTCGACATGATGACAATCAGGCAGAAAAAAGGGAAAATCGCGGGATTGAAAATAGCCATTATCGGGGACATAGCGCACAGCCGGGTGGCGCGGTCCAACATTCACGGCCTGAACGCAATGGGAGCGAAAGTCGCGGTAGGCGGACCCGCAACCATGATGCCCAGGGAGATCGAGCGGCTCGGCGTAACCGTGCACCATAATATCGAGGACACAATCCGCGGCGCAGATATAATCATGATGCTCCGGGTTCAGATAGAGAGGAAGGCGATCTGCCTGTTTCCTTCGCTGCGGGAATACGCCAAGTTTTTCTGCCTGGACCGCGACAGGATCCGGAATGCGAAGGAAGACGTCATCATTATGCATCCGGGGCCGATAAACCGGGGAGTGGAGATATCGCCGGAGGTAGCCGACGGGCCTTATTCGGTCATTCTGGACCAGGTCGCAAACGGCGTGGCGGTCAGAATGGCCCTCTTGTACCTGCTTGCGGGAGGTAGTTCATGAAGCTCTTGTTGAAAGGGGGAAGGATAATAGATCCTCTCCGGAAAATAGATAAAATCGCAGACCTTCTGGTGGACGGAGGCAAGGTGGTCCGGATCGAAACGAATATCGAGGATCCGGGCGCCGATATTTACGATGCCGGAGGAATGTGGATCATCCCCGGCCTGATCGACATGCATACGCACCTGCGGGAACCCGGCTACGAGTACAAGGAATCGATCCGCACGGGCTGCGAAGCCGCCGTCGCGGGCGGTTTCACGGCCGTCGCCTGCATGCCGAACACGAATCCCGTAAACGATACCCGCTCCGTGACGGAATACATAATCAGGCAGGCCGCCCTCGCCGGCATTGCCCGCGTGTACCCGGTGGCCGCCGCCACCCGCGGCTCGGAAGGTCGCGTCCTTTCGGAATTCGGGGACTTGAAAGAGGCGGGGGCCGTGGCGTTCTCGGATGACGGAAAGCCGGTTGCGGACAGCGCCGTCATGCGCTACGCGATGGAGTATGCAGCCTCTTTCGGGGCGCTCGTGATCTCGCATTGCGAGGACGCCACCCTTTCGGCGGATGGATTGATGAACGAAGGGCGGATATCCACCGAGCTGGGATTGAAGGGCATTCCCTCAATTGCGGAGGATATTCCTGTCGCCAGGGACATAGCCATAGCCGAGTACACGGGGACTTCAGTCCATATCGCGCACGTGAGCACCGCCGGGGCCGTCCGGATCATCCGGGAAGCGAAAAAAAGGGGAGTGAGGGTGACCGCGGAGACAGCCCCGCACTATTTCAGCCTGTCTGACGAGGCGCTGCGCGAATTCGACACCAACCTCAAAATGAACCCTCCGCTGAGATCGACCGAAGACGTGGCGGCGATGAAAGAGGCGCTTCGCGACGGGACCATCGACGTGATCGCCACGGATCACGCCCCCCATTCATCTATAGAAAAGGATGTAGAATTCGAATACGCGGCGAACGGTATCATCGGCCTGGAAACGTCGCTTGCCCTCAGCCTGAACCTGGTAAGGGAAGGCGTACTCAGTCCCGCCGACCTGGTCCGCAAGATGAGCTCAAATCCCGCGGCCGTTCTCGGCGTCCGGGGAGGGACTCTCGGGATCGGAGCCGAAGCGGACATTACGGTGATCGATCCCAACCGGCCCTGGACGGTGGATGTCCGTATCTTCCGGTCCAAGAGCCGCAACAGTCCCTTCCACGGCTGGAAGATGGAAGGGAAAGCGGTTCTCACGATAGTCGGCGGGGCTATCAAGTATAGAGAAGGGTAATGGGTAATGGGTCCCGGGAATCAGGAGCGCAAGTCAGGTTGGAATACCGGAAAATAAAAAATGAAAAAACCTGAAGAGGAATAGACAGACCGTTTGCCGGGATATAAAACCCGCTATGCATAGACCCATAACCTGTAACCCCATAACCTATTACCCAATTGGCTCATATTAAATTGTCCCGAACACAATACAAAACGAGCGCGATCATGATCCGGTCATTGGATTACGGCGAGTCCGACCGGATCGTAACTTTTTTCACGGAAGAATTCGGAAAAGTAAAGGGGATCGCGAAGGGGGCGAAAAGAAGCCGCCGCCGGTTCGTAAATGCGCTGGAGCCTTTCTCCCGCTCGGAGCTGCTTTTCTCAAGAAGGAGCAGCGAGGGGCTTGCCCTTATCGAGCAGTGCGACGTCACGGATCATTTTGCCGGGATCCGCTCGGAGCTTGAGACGACACTGGCGGCCTCCTATCTTGTCGACCTGCTGGACCGGTTCTCCGTGGAAGGGAAGAGGAATCCGGATCTCTTTCGGTACGCGACGGATTTCCTCCGGGAGATCGATCAGGGGGGGATCTCGGAGCCGATGATCCGGATTTTCGAGATGCGCCTGCTGAAGTTCGCCGGTTACGAACCCCGGCTGGACAGGTGCAAGATCTGCGGCCGGCCGCTGGAGGAGATGGGCTATGCGGTCTTTGTTCCCGCGGAGGGATGGCTGCGATGCCGCGGAGAATGCGCTTCCAGGAGCCCGGACAAAGGCTCCGACGGAATAGCCGCCTCGATCGGAACCGTAATGACCCTCCTTGCAGGGATGCAGCTTCCTGTGGAAAAGGCCCGCCGGCTTGTGCTGACGGGCAGGCAGGCGGAAGAGGGGAGGGCCCTGCTCACCGGATTCATCCGCCACCTCCTCGGCTCCGAACCGCCTTCCTACCGTGTTCTTGAAGAAGTAAAAAACAGGTTTTAGGTATTGGGTTTTGGGTTTTGGGCATTAGCGTTGGGCAAAAGATCCGATGAAGAAATAAGGAAGCTGGTTCAGACTCTTTGTTTCTCCGTAATTTCTTCAACACCTTGCGCCTTAAGTCCGGCTTTCCGCCCGACCCGATACCCAACGCCTGATGCCTGTTTTTTGTTGACAGTGTATTTACTTAATGTTATTGCAGGCTTGCCGAGCGGTAGGACATAAGTGCGCCCGGCGGCAGTTTATTGGAACCAAGGAGGCGAAATGACGTTTCAGGATCTGATTTTTGCTCTTGAACGCTTCTGGGCGGGTCAGGGATGCATCGTCCAGCAGCCGTACGATATCGAGGTCGGGGCCGGGACGTTCAACCCCGCCACTTTTCTGCGGGCGCTGGGTCCCGAGCCGTGGAACGTGGCTTATGTGGAACCGTCCAGACGTCCCACGGACGGAAGGTACGGAGAGAATCCGAACCGGCTTCAGCATTATTACCAGTACCAGGTTATCATGAAACCCTCGCCGCTGAAAATTCAGGAGATCTATCTTGATTCCCTGAAGAGTTTCGGCATCGATCCCCTGGACCACGACATCCGCTTTGTCAAGGACGATTGGGAATCGCCGACCCTGGGCGCCTGGGGCCTCGGGTGGGAAGTCTGGCTGGACGGGATGGAAATCACCCAGTTCACTTATTTCCAGCAGGTCGGAGGGATAGACCTGAACCCGGTCTGCGCGGAGATAACCTACGGGGTCGAGCGGATCGCGATGTATCTCCAGGGTATCGATAACGTCTACGAGCTCGAATGGGGCTTTGGCGTTAAATACGGGGACGTGCATCATCGGGGTGAAGTCGAATTTTCGACCTATAATTTTGAAAAGGCTGATATCGAGATGCTGCGCAAGCTTTTCGATATGTACGAGGCGGAGGCCGTCCGGCTCGCCGGCATGGACCTGGTCCTGCCCGCTTACGATTACTGCCTGAAATGCTCTCATACATTCAATATGCTGGATGCCCGCGGCGCGATCAGCGTGGCGGAGAGGACCAGCTATATCGGGCGGGTCAGGAATCTCGCCCGTCTGAGCGCGGAAGGATACCTGAAACAGAGAGAGAGCCTCGGTTTTCCGCTTATGAAGCGGTGGAAGAAGCGGGGCTGATTGTACATTTCGAGACGGAAGAATGGAGAATTTGATGGCAAAGGAACTGTTGCTTGAGGTCGGTACGGAAGAAATTCCGGCGGAATTTCTTCCCAAAACCTTGAAGGACATGGAAGAAATAATACGCAAGGATCTCGATGCGAACCGGATAGGGTTCGGCAGGATCACGACCATGGCCACGCCGCGGCGACTGGTTCTCATCGTCGCAGATCTGGAGGACAAACAGCAGGACCAGGTCATCGAAAAGATCGGGCCGGCCCGGCGCGCATCTTTCGATTCCGAGGGAAAGCCGACGAAGGCGGCGGTAGGTTTCGCGAAGGGGCAGGGCATCGACATATCCGAGCTGGAGACCGTCACCACCGAAAAAGGCGAATACATATGCGCCCGGAAGAGAATTCAGGGGGAACAGACGCCGGCGGTCCTGCCCGGGATACTTTCCGGGTTCATCCTGAGTCTTCCCTTTCAGAAATCCATGCGCTGGAAGGATCTGAACATTCGGTTCGTCAGGCCGATCCACTGGATAGTCGCCATGTACGGCGGAGATATTGTTTCTTTCAAACTGGAGAATATAACGTCCGGACGCAAGACCTGCGGTCACCGTTTTATGAGCCCGGGGTTTTTCCTGGTCAAGGACGGCAGGGATTATCTCGCCAAAATGAGGGATAATTACGTGATCGTCAATCCCGCCGAGCGAAGAAAAATGATCATTGAGGAGGCGGCCAGGGCGGCCGCCGACGCCGGGGGAAAACCTTTTATCATCGACGACCTGCTCGAGGAAGTGACGTTTCTGGTCGAGTATCCGACGGCGGTCGTCGGCAGTTTCGACCGGGAATACCTGAAGCTCCCGCGCGAAGTCCTGATTACCTCCATGGTTGAGCACCAGCGGTATTTCCCGGTGACGGACGGCAAAGGCGCGCTGATGCCGTACTTCGTCACGATCAACAATACCCTTGCCCGCGATCCGTCCGTGGTCGCCCGGGGCAATGAGAAAGTGATCCGGGCCAGGCTGGCGGACGCCAGGTTCTTCTTCGAGGAGGACCGGAAAGTGTCCCTGGACGAGCATTTCAAAAAACTCGGCAAGGTCGTCTTTCATTCCCTGCTCGGAACCTCGCTGGACAAAGTGGACCGGTTCCAGCAGCTTGCCGCGTGGATTGCGGACCGGATCGATCCGTCTTTAAAACCGGACGTCGAGCGCGCCGCCCACCTGGCCAAGGCGGACCTGGAGACCCAGATGGTTTACGAGTTTCCGAGCCTTCAGGGCGTAATGGGCAGGGAATACGCTCTGCTTGCGGGAGAAAAGAAGGAAGTGGCGGAAGCAGTATTTGAGCACTATCTCCCGACTTCCGCGGGCGGTGAGCTGCCCCGCACAGAAATCGGCGCCATCGTCAGCATTGCGGACAAGACGGACACAATTGCAGGCTTTTTCGGAGTAAAGCAGGTCCCCACGGGAACTGCGGACCCCTATGCCTTGCGAAGGCAGGCATTGGGCGTGATAAACATCATCCTCGACCGTGATTACAGGCTGCCGCTTGACGAACTCATCGGGAAGAGCCTGGAATTCCTTAAGGGCAGGCTGAAGCGGCCGGCTGAAGAAACGCGCGCCGAAGTACTTGAGTTCTTCCGCGGCCGTTTCGAAAACAGGCTCATCTCCCAGGGATACCCTTACGACGTGGTTGATGCCGTGCTCGCCCGCGGGCTCGCGGATTTGACCGTCGCGACGGCAAAGATCGAAGCCATGAAGGAATTCAAGGTCCATCCCGACTTCGAGCCGCTGGCGATCGCCTTCAAGAGGGTATGCAATATAATCAAAAACGCCGGTCAGGGGAGCGTGGACCCGGCGCTTTTCGAAAATGATGCGGAAAGAGAACTTTACTCCGGATTCCGGAAGATCCGCGAAAAGGCCGGAGCCTCAATCGAAAAAGGCGAATACGGAGCGGCGCTGACGGAGATCGCCGCGCTGCGAAAGCCGGTGGACCGATTTTTCGAATCCGTGCTGGTCATGGCGGAAGACGAGCGGATCAGGAAAAACCGTCTGTCTCTCCTGAAGGAAATTTCGGAGCTGTTTTTCGGGATTGCGGATTTTTCGAGAATAGTAACAGAGTAGGTCATGGGTTATGGGTAATGGGTGATGGAATGTTAGTTAGTTAGATCCCATAACCCATTACCCATAACCTGTTATTCACCCGTCCCATGTCGAAGCTTGAATCCTTATTCAGAATACAGGTCGAAGCCCAGCTTCTGCAGAACAACAGGTCGAGCCCCGATATAGGGGAAGTTTTGGCCGTGCAGGCGGAAGCCGAAAGGATCGTGGAACAGTTTTATCAGGAGAACGCAGATATCGTCGGGGCGGAGGATATTGACCGGGCCAGGGGCGATTTCGAGTTGTTTCTCCGCCTGATCGACCGCACGATCGAGAAGCGCCGCAAAATGGAGGCCGGCCAGGCATGACCCGGCTGAATCCCGGCAATTACGGGAGCATTGTATTCTTCACGGGGGCGGGAATGTCCGCCGAGAGCGGCGTGCCGGCTTCACCTGTACGATCTGTCCGTCCGTGAGGGGGCGGAAGCGCTCTGCCCCGCCTTTTCCGCGGCCTCGTCTGATTTTCTTTCCAGGGGCCTTACGTTTACCCTGAATGCTGTGCTAATCTAAAGATTATCCGGTGCCGGATTTCCGGTCTCGGGCAAAAGAAGGCGTGTGCAGGTAAAGACCGATCATAAGCGCCTGAACGCCTGCGCATCCGATCACCCCCTTAATCCCCGAACCCGAAACTCGATACCGGATACCCTTTACCATCCGCAGGAGGATGAGCCATGGAAAAGATGCCCCGTTCACTCGACAAGATTATAGAAAACCAGGTCAGGAAGTGGGAGGTTGTGCAGAAGAAAAAGTACAAAAAACCGATCCGCCCGGTCATTACCTTGTCCCGGCTGCCCGGCTGCGGCGCGCGGGAGATGGCGGAGCGGATTGCAGAAGAGCTGAAGATCGATTTCTGGGATGACGAGATTATAGAAGAGATTGCCAAAAGCTCCAGCGTGAGCCGGAGAGTGATCGAATCGCTTGATGAGCAGGATCGATCTATTCTGGACGACTGGATGGGATATCTGGACGAATCTCAGATGTGGTCGCACGAATACTTCCAGCACCTGACGAAGGTGGTGGGGTCGATCGGCGCCCATGGCCATGCCTTGATTCTCGGCAGGGGAGCCGGCTACATCCTGCCGGTGGAGGTAAGCCTCCGCGTCCTGCTGGTTGCACCCCAGGACACAAGAATCCGCAACGTCATGGAAGAGCATAGCTGCACGGAAAAGGAGGCAAGGGCAAGCGTCCGGAAAACCGAAACCGAGCGGCGGGGATTTATCAAAAAATATTTTCAGGCGGATTTGACCGACCCGAACAATTACGACCTTACGATCAATACGGCCAACCTCGGCCTTGATGTGGCGGCCGCGATCGTGATTGCGACTTTCAATTCGAAGAAGTGGTATAACTATTCGGTCAAGCATTAAAATTTAGGCGTTAGGCGTTAGGCGTGAGGCGTTAGGCGTTATAATTAATCATTATATCAGGAACAAACCTGACGGGCAAAAAATTCAATATTTCCAGCATTCGCGTCTTTCCACTTTTCCCGCAGCCCCGGACGCAATAGCAGACTCGATAAATTGTTTCCGCGTTTCGGCGCCCAATGCCCAATGCCCAATGCCTGATGACCCTGTGAGGTGACAAAAATGAAAGGCCTGGATGCCATATTCGCGCCCCGGACGGTCGCCGTTGTGGGGGCTTCTACTACGCCCGGCAAAGTCGGGCATGATATTTTCGCCAATATCCTGCGGGGCGGATATACGGGTACTCTCTATCCCGTAACGCGCAGCGGAGGATCTGTCCTGAGCGTAAAGGCTTATGCCTCAATCGGCGATGTTCCGGAAGACGTGGATCTCGCGATAATCATCCTCAGTCCCAGGCTTGCCGTCAAGGCCGTGGAGGATTCCATCGCGAAGGGGGTCGGGGGGATAGTCATCGTATCGGCGGGATTCCGCGAAGTCGGCGGCGAAGGGCTGGAAATCGAAAACCGCATCACGGCCATGTGCCGCGAAGCGGGAGTAAGACTGGTCGGTCCCAATTGTCTCGGGGTCATCAACCCGGTAGCCGCCGTAAGCATGAACGCCAGCTTCTCGGCAAGAATGCCCGCCAGCGGCGACATCTCTCTTATCTCACAGAGCGGGGCGCTCTGTACGGCGGTTCTCGATTTTGCCTATGAGCGGGACTTCGGCTTCTCGAAATTCATTTCGACGGGAAACAAGGCCGATGTCGATGAGCTTGATCTTCTGCTCTATCTTCATGACGACCTCGACACGAAAGTGATCATGCTCTATCTGGAGGAATTGCGAAGGGGACATGAATTCATCGAAGCAGTCAGAAATATAACTTCCGGGGACCGCCCGATGCCGATCCTGGCGATAAAGTCGGGGAGGACGGCGGAAGGGGCCCGGGCCGCGGCTTCCCACACCGGATCGCTCGCGGGGACGGACGCGGTGTACGATGCGATATTCGAGCAGTCCGGGATCATCAGGGTGGATTCGGTGGACGAGCTTTTTGACTTCGCCAACGCCTTTTCCTACAAACATGAAAGCGTGCTCGGAAAACAGAGCAGGAAGGACCCCCGGGGGAACCGGGTGGCCATCATCACGAACGCCGGAGGCCCGGGAATCCTCGCCACGGATATGACGCTGTCTTCGGGACTTCGCCTCGCTCAATTCAGGAAAGAAACGGTGGACGAGCTGATGCGCCACCTCCCCCTGACCGCCAACCTGAGAAATCCGGTGGACGTGATCGGGGACGCTCCCGCGGACCGGTATGAGCGGGCTCTGGCTGCCGTCATAAACGACGATGGAGTGGACGGCGCGCTTGTGCTCCTGACGCCGCAATCGATGACAAACGCCCTGGGAACGGCGGAAGCGATCGTCCGTATCGCCCGCCGCTCCAACAAGCCGATTATTTCCTGCTTTATGGGAATTATCGACGTCTCCGCGGGGGTAAATTATCTCCAGGAGCATGGTTATCCTGTCTATCGCTTTCCGGAGAACGCCGCCAAGGCGTTCGGCGCCCTTTACCGCTATTCGAACTGGCTGAGACGCAGGTACTCCTGCTCGGAAGAGTTTCCCTTCCGTCACGACAGGTCAGAAGCGTCTTCCTTAATCAGGAAGCATCTCCAATCCGGGAAGACGTATTTAGGCGAACTGGAAGGGCAGGAGCTCCTTGCCGCTTATGGGTTCAATATTCCGCCGGCGGAATTTGCCGCCGATGAAGGAGATGCCGCCGCTTCGGCTGAACGGATCGGGTACCCGGTGGTGATGAAGATTGTCTCGCCTCAGATTCTGCACAAATCCGATGCGGGGGGCGTGCGGATAGGAATCCGGGATGCGGCCGCCGTGAAAGAGGCCTTCCGCGCAATCGTGGAGAATGCCCGCAGCTACGATCCTGCGGCGGAAATAAAGGGAGTTCTCGTCCGGAAAATGGCGCCGGCCGGACAGGAGGTCATTCTCGGCATGAACCGGTATCCGATCTTCGGTCCCCTGCTGATGTTCGGCATGGGGGGCATTTTCGTTGAGGTTTACCGGGACGTTACTTTCCGTCTTGCGCCTATCTGCCGGCTGGATGCCCGGGAGATGATCAGGCACATCCGGGGCCACAAATTGCTGGAGGGATTCCGCGGGCAGCCGAAAGCGGATCAGGACGCGATAGAGCAGTGCATTGTGCGCATGTCCGACCTGGCTTCAGATCAACCGGAGATTTCGGAGATGGATATCAATCCCCTTATAGTTCACCCTGAAGGCCAGGGTGCTACTGTCGCCGACTGCCGGATAATCTTAAAACAAAAATAACAAAAGTGAGATGGTGAGATCGTGAGATGGTGAGAAAAAACAGCCTGTCACTCGCGATTCGCAGGTTTTATTTCTCACCTTGTCAGCTTCTTAACATCTCACCTTCCATCTCCGGTGAATCAGATCAGTCCTGCCATGAGGCCGAACGAGACGAGAACGAGCATTCCCGTGATGATGTTCCGTACCGTGCTCATCGTGACTTTCGGGATGGCCTTTTCCGCCAGGAAGGAGCCGAGCAGGGCGGAAAGAACGGCCGTCCCCAGCAAAAGATAATGCTCCGAACGTATGCCTGCAATCTGGGAGGCGTATACGGATAGGCGGGGAATATCCACCATCATCGCCGCGGTTACGCCCGTTGCGATGAATGCATCCTTGGAAAGCCCCGAGCGCAGGAGGAACATGCTGCGGAATGCGCCCTGGTGCCCCGACAGCCCGCCGAAGAATCCGCTGAGAACGCCTCCCAGCGGAAGATACTTCCTGTCGAAGGCGACATTGCGGAACCTCCTCGATACCTCGAGAAACGCGAATACCGCGATCAGAAAGCCTATGGTTGTATTCAGGATGGTGATGTTGAAAACGCGGCCCCCGATCGAATACGAGTAAAACGGCTCCACCTGTGAGAGGTAATCGAGCAGGAGCGCGCCGGCCAGGGCGGACGGGACGGCCGGAATACCGAACCGGATCACGGCGCCCCGATCGGACCGCTTCCGGAGGCGAAAAAAACGGAAAAAATTGTTAAGGGAATGAACCACTGCGGTGAGTGCTACGGCTATGTGGGCGGGAAAGAAAAGGGCAAAGGCCGGCATGAGCAGGGTGCCGAGCCCGAAACCTGAAAACAGGCTTATAGCGGAAACGAGGATCGCCGCCAGGGGGATAACGAAAAATTCCACGGGATAACGGATGCTCTTTCTATAACTGTCTGTCCGATTCGACCATCCTGAGCAGGGAAAGAATCCAGGACAGGGTAGACTCGGCGCCCTGATTCCGGTTGACGCCAGAGGGTTGGAGGCCGTCCCTGCATCCGCCGGTCCGATCGTCGTATAAGGGGCAGCGGAGGTCGTTTCTGCCAAGGAACCACTCGAAACAGAACCGGGCGCCTTCGCGCCATTTCGGTTCACCTGTTACCCGCCATGCAGCGAGGCAAGACTCGACCATGGCCATTGCCTCAACGGGCTGCTGGTCGAACCTCGCCCGCATTCCGTCAATCGGGTACCATCCCCTGTTGCCGATCGGCACGAAATGTCCGGCGGGATCGCGCTGAACTTCCATGATCCAGGCGAGGGATCGAAGACCTGCGGCGAGCATTTCCTTGTCGCCGGTAAAAGCTCCCGCTGAGATCAGGGCATGGGGTATTTTGCCGTTGGAGTAAGTAAGGCACCCGTCTATCCAGGGCCACTCCGGCGCCGCATTCCGGCGCAGCATACCGAACAGCCTCCAGGAAAGTTCTTCCAGGACGCGCTGTGCGGACGCGTCCCCGCCGAAGCGGGACAGATAATCGATAAGGCCCAATATTCCCCCCGCCCAAGCGCGGGGATGAGAAAAATACATCATGACCGGTATGGCCCGGTCAAGCATTTCCAGGCAGATCCCTTCTATGTCCTCTTCCCTGCTGCAGCATGCCGCGGCAAGACCCCTGACCGCCCTGACATGGCAGTCTTCAGATCCGGTTTCGTCCCACCGGCGGTCATAGGAAAAGAAATTCCGGAAGCGTCCTGTTTTCTTGTTCTGCGCCTGCTCCAGAAAGCTGAGATAGCGCAAGAGAAGAATCCGCAGGTCGGATCGGGACGGCATCGGCATCAGGCTGAAGGCAACGGAAGCGGCCGTGAGCGCGCGTGCGTTGTCGTCCGTGCAGTAGCCGTGGTCCCTCCGCGGCACGGTATACCGGGCATGCTGAAGAATGCCCGTGTCGTCGGTAAGCGCGAAGAGATGATCCAGCTTCAGCCGGGGAAGCTCTGAATGCATGATTTTCTCGCTGCAGTACGGGACTGGGATACGGAAGTGAACAAAGCCTGATGACATCGAGTGTAGTTGCCAGGCGTGCGATGGTCAAGCACTAAAGGCGTCAGGCTTCAAGGGCTTTGGGCATTGGGCGTATGGCGTCGGGCTTAATGCGGGCGTTGGGCGTTGCTTCAGGTTTTATCTCACTTTCTCACCCTCTTACTTCCTCACCTTCGGTTTTCTGTCGCCGTGCGCGGGCGGGCATAAGCACATCAGGCATAGGAAAGACTCGAAGGTCAGAGCCCAAGCCCTATGCCCAATGCACAATGCCTGATTATTATTTCGCCGATGATTCCGGAGCGGGGGCCGGGATTTTCGGCGCGGGGGCCGGGGCCGGTACCGGCGGCTGTTCGGATTTTTTCGTATCTATTCCTTCCACGATGACAAATTCTTTCCCTACCGTAAGCGTCACTTCACCGGAAAGCCGGTTGATCTTATAGAAAGCAGGGGCGTAGGCATAATTGGCCGGTATGACCTGGAATCGCGTCCAGAAGAGGACGAGGACCAGCAGTACGGCGGCGGCAATGGCGATCAGCAATGAGCGATTCATGAATACCTCCTGGATTTATTTTAGACAGTAGACATCAGACGTAGGACGTTGGGAATACTGCAGCGATACCCTGACGTCCAATGTCTAACGTCTAACGGCTTGGTTTTATCATTCCCGTTTGGGGCTCTCTCTGTAACTGTATGGCAGCGATTCCCTGATCTGGACGGGGATTTTCCCGTATTTTGATTCGAATTCCTCCAGGAATGTTTCACGCCCCCGGAAGAAATCCTGAAGTTTGCTTTTAAAGACGCTTTTATCGCGGAAGAGCGCCGCGGCGTTCATCAGGTCAAGGTTGGCCCGGTCGCATTTTATCGGATAATGGTATCCGAGCGGGTCGGGCTCAAAGCTGAAACGGAGCTGCGCCCGGAGGAGGTCGTTGTACGCCGACAGGGATTGGCGCAGCGTCACTTTCTGCTCGTCTGGGCCGATCGCGCCCGTGTTGGCGAGGTAGCACTTGATCCGGTTCCGTTTCAGGATGTCGTAAAAGATCATCGCATGCTCCATCCGATCGCCCGCTACGAACGGATCGAGGAAAAATACGCGCTTGAATTTCCCTGCTTCATCGGGATTTCCGCCCGTACTCTCGATCGATTCGCCGTAAATGAACTGCATGGTGGCCTGTTCCGGGGTAAGCCGGCTGACCACGTTGGCCAGCGGATTTCTGGTCAGCATGATGATGTAATCGAGACGGTCCGCCCTGAGTCCCTTGCTGGCTATTTCCAGATTGTCGCGAGTGATGATCGCGCGACCGTTGCCGGTTTTCGAGATGTCCTTGAAATCCGGCATGTAAGGGTATTTCGTTACGGCTACATTTTCCAGGAAGGCGTCCTTTGATTCCGCGGCGCGCAATATCTCCGGCTGGCTCTCGTCCAGGCCTTCCGTTTTCACATAAAGCCCCCCGATTTCGAAGGCGGAATAGCTCCCGTCGAACCCGAGGGTCCCTCCGTCGTCCCCGATCATTTCCGAGCTTTCGCGCGGCATCCGCGAAAACCGCCGGCAGAGCGTAGTCGTCTTGCCCGTTGCCGTCAGCCCGGAAACGGCGGTGATTATCTCGGACAATTCAGGCCGCTCCGTCTCCATGTCGTAGACCCAGAGAAAATCGCGTCTCGCGCCTGCGTGGAGAAACAGGCCGTTCCTGTCGATCGCTTTTACTCTCCAGTCCTCGAATTGAAAAATGCCCTTTTTTCCCTCTCCGAGATAAATTGTATTGCGGCAGATCTTGACCTGTTCGCCCCGCTTCTCTCCCATCATGAGACGGACGGTTATGTCCTTGTCCAGAAGCTTTTTCTGCTTGTTGAACTCGAATGCCTCGTCGGTGAAAAAGATTACAGTATAGGTCGGATCCTCGACCACCCTTGCGGAGGGCTGATCGAAAAGGAGCTTCAATCCGTAGGCGATCTGCGCGTACTGCATGGGCATAATGAACCGCGCCGTGATCCCTTCCCGGCCGTCCCCCACCACCGTATCCAGGGATATTATTTTCTCCCTGGCGAGCAACGAAACCGCTTGCCGGGCGAGGCTTTCCTCTTTTTCCCCGAAGGGGTGGTCTACGCTGTTCTGGGTGTGCGGCGCGGAGCGGGACATGGGTTCCGAGTCCGCGGCGATCGACCCGACCTGCGTCTGAATTACACCTTCCTGCCGGAGAGCATAACGCTCGATCTGACTCAGAGAAAGGCCTTCCTTGAGACGCTTTTCCTGTTTCGCCCGGGAATATATCTCTTCCGCCGCTTGTTTGAAAAAATTCCTCATTTCCGGATTCTGCAAAGGTGACTTTGGCTTGAACACTACTTGAAAGCATCAAGAATAGCAAGCGAATTGCACGACACGACTGCGCGCGGATGGCAAACGGCGAGCTCTGAAAGTGATGCTTGAGAATTACGGCAAAATGCCGAGCGGCTCGCTGAGTGCTCAGGCTTTTCGAAACGGAAAATCAGACGCGCCCCGATTTTCCGGCGGCTGATAATGGAAAAGCATTGTACATTGCCCGGCTTCGGGGAATCGGAAAAGATTTTGACAGCGGATTAAACTCTTCTCAATCAACGTCCAGCCGCAAGGGGGGCAGATGGTATTTTTCAGGAAAGCCGCCCTCATCGTTATTGTCCTGCTCTGGGGCGCATTGCAGGTCTCCGCCGAGATGAGAAATGAAATTTCATATCTGCGGGGGGACTATAACGGAAAATTTTTCGACCGCCACAACAGGACTTTCCGCATCGGTTCTGCGTTCCATTATGCGCACGCCAAGCAGCACGATATCCTCCTGATCACGTCGCTGGTGGAGCATGTGCTGGCGGATTCGGCGTTTGACGCGGAAAGCGTTCACGTGATCCACGGCCCCCCGCGAACGGAGCCCGCGATGGAATATTACGGGCCCTATACGGCGAGGATAGCCTGGCGGCTTTACCGGGCCATTGACTGGTCCCATATGCATCACGAACAGACCTACGATATTCTTTCCGACAACCGGATTCCATGGTCCGCTAAAAAGGAATGGACGGACAGGGCCGTCCGCTACTATCTCGATAAAAACGACGTTCCGCGAAGCCCGGCTCCCCTGGAGGTCACCATGCGGAGGGCCGGGGTCATGATGAAACCCTATTTCACCATGTTCCGGAATCTGTACCCTCATTCCAATAAATTTTTCTATGTGGCGCACTGGTGGCATCCGGCGGTTTACGAAGCCATGATGAGGGGGGGCAATGGAAGCGGTCAGGATCGGCTGGTCCTTACCGTGGACGAGGTGCTCTACGACCAGGTCCTGCGAAACAGGCCCCGGCGCATGCTTCTCAGCAGGGAGGTGATGCCCCGGTACTCAAGGATGTCGCCGGAATCCGCGAACATCTTCGACAATCTTCATATGCTGCACGGGATCGCGTACGACATACTGGCGTACGGGGAGTGGACCCATGAGCAGAAGAGAAAAGAATTGTACCGCGTGATAGAGGCGATGGGCTATCAGCCCGGCGATGAAAAGCTTGCCCGAAAATTCCGGATTCCCCGTCCGGAAGCGGACCCCGGCGCATACGAGGAATGGATGCGCGGCTCAGACGGGGAAATGAACCGGATCATGATGGAGATGATGGAAGAGATGCTGCCGCTGATGACGCCCGGCGGGAGCAGGGCCGTGCATTCTGCGGTTATGGATCAGGTCCGGATGAAGCTGGCGCCGGGTATCCAGAAGGGGGAGCGTCCGGGATCGCTGGCGAATGCCCTGAAGCAGGTCATGCCGGAGATGAAAATGAAGCCTCACGACATGGATCCCGGGGTCGAGCCCGTGGAAACGATCCGGGTGATGCTCGAGGCATGGAAAAACAAAAACGGAAACATGCCGGATATCGAACCGCTCGAGATGAAAGACGAGCCCGTCTGAACGGGCGCCGGCCCGGTACGGAGGAAAGGGAATGTTCGTCATTCTGAAGCGGATTCTGACAGGGCCGATCCTGACCGCGTTGCTGTTGGCATGCTTCCTGCCGCAGAATTCCGGCGCGGCTGATCATACCAATCTGGAGGAAGGAATCCCGCTCCAGGTTGTCGATGCTTACGCCACTCCTTATCTGAACCGCGAGATCCAGGCAAGCTGGAAATATGAAAGGACCCGCGAAAGTGAAGAGAAGCTTGTGCTTGAGCCCCGGCTGGAATACGGGTTTGCCAGGAACTGGCAGGGATCGATCTCCGTGCCAGTGATTGCGGGCAATGCCGACCAGACCGGGAGCGGCAATGTCGGCATCGAGACCCTTTACAATTTCAATGCCGAAACCCTGTTCCTCCCCGCGCTTGCCCTGTCAGGGCGGGCCGACCTTCCGACCGGCAGGGAATCCGCCGGCGTGGACACGACCCTGACTTTCATCGCCACTAAAATGATACTCCCGAGTTCCCGTTTCAACCGGACGCACTTCAATCTGAGCTGGATGCACAACAGGGGCGCCAACGATGACGAAAGGGTGGACCGCTACCGGGCTCTTGTCGGCTTCGATATCCGGGTCGGAAGGGATACTGTCCTGGTTACGGACCTCTTCCGGGAGCTGACGATTAAAAAAGGGGAAAGGTCGACCATGTTCGAGCTCGGTTTTCGGACACAGCTCACTCCCTTTACCCTGATCGGGTTCGGAGCAAGCGCGGGATTGGGCGACCAGTCGCCAAGATTCAGGATTACTCTCGGCTTCCAGCACTCGTTTTGAAAGGGCTTCAGGTTTTCAGCGAAGAGAATCCCCGCCGACTCTTGTCCTCGTTGAGACAACAATGCTGAATTAGAGGCTCTCAAATAAATCGGGATGTAATCCTTCGACAAGAAGGATGACATCCCGGAGCCTAATGCTGATTCTATTCCTCACACCCGGCATATAATGCCTGATCCGGATACCAGATGCCTGCAGTCCAAGGCCCAACACCCGAACCAAATACCCAAGACGAACACCTAACGCCCAACGCCCCCTTTATTGAACCTGCGGATTTTTCGGCGGCGTTACGGGTTCAGCAATCCCCGGGGCCATCGGCGCCCCCGCCGGCGGGCCGCCCATCATTGCACCCCGGAACTGGTTCATCATCCGGTTCAGCCGGTCGAGATTCCTTTCGATATCGGCAGCCAGAGCTTTTCGCTCCGTCGCCTTCACTCCCTGAATTATGCTCCGCTGGATCTGGAGCGTTTCCTTAAGGATCTGCATCATCTCTGACACGGCCAGCATCTGGCCGGTCATCCTGTTCATCATGGACGCGCACATCTGCGTCATATCATGCTGACCGGCTCCCATCCCCGGTTCCATTATCCCCTTTCCCGCCGGCGCGGCGCCGGGACCGGCAGAGCCTTTCTGTGCGGACGGCGGGCCTGCAGCCGGGATTTCCTGGGCGAAAGAGGGAAGGCAGAGCCCGACAACTAATATGACTGAAAACAAAATGGAAGTTATCCTTTCCATAAGAAACCTCCAGGGCATGTTTCTTTCAGCTTACGGAAACGGGAAAGAAGTGGAAAGTAAAAAGTAAACAGTGACCTGTTGAAGTGATAGGTTATGATAATAGACGAGAAAAGCGGGAAACGCGGGAATTCGTCATTTCGAGGAGCGGAGCGACGAGAAATCCTTGTCCCGACTGCAGGGAGGGATCTTTTAAGCTTGAAAGATATCTCGCAGAGTTTACCCTGAGCCCTTCGACCGCTCAGGAGGATGCCGAAGGGCTCGATATGACACAATCAAGCATCCTCTCAGCCTCTCAGCGTCTCAAATCCCTCTCAGACTTCCTGCAGTGGGCTTGTCATGGTTCGACCCTTCGACTCTGCTCAGGGCTGACAGCTCACCATGACAAGCCGCCGATCCTCGCACCCTCGCAACTTCGCATGTTCGTTTTTCTCAGCCATGCCTGCATACGCAGCGCTCTTCCAGATCCTTCCGTACCGCGGCGGCGATCTTCTCCACATCTTCCATCGTCTTTTCCAGGTCCAGGGTAAGTACCCGGCGGTTTTTCATCACAACCTTGCCTTCAATGATCGAATCGCTCACGTCCGCTCCGCCGGCGCTGTAAACGATCTGGGAATAGGGGTTGTACAAGGGAGTCATTTTCGGCTTCCGGCAGTCTATCGTGACGATGTCGGCCCTCTTCCCCGGCTCGATGGATCCTATCCGATCCCCCATCCCGAGCGCCCGGGCGCCGCCGATCGTCGCCATCCGGAGCACCGAGGCGGCATCCATGACGGTCGGATCCATCCGCGCGGCTTTGAATATCTTGGCGCAGGCATTCATCTCGCCCACCATGTCCAGGTCGTTGTTGCTCGCGGCGCCGTCGGTCCCGATTCCCACCCGGACGCCGGCGGCGAGAAGCTCGGGAATCGGCGCTATTCCGCAAGCCAGCTTCATGTTGCTCTCCGGGGAGTGGGAGACCGCCGCGCCCGTATCGGCCAGGATCCGGACCTCGTCCGGTTCCAGGCAGACCGTGTGGACGGCTACGGTCCGGGGATCGAGGATGCCGAGGCTTTCCGCATAGCGGACGGGCGAGAGTCCGGTTGCGTCGCGGACGACCCGGTTCTCCTCGGCCGTTTCGGCCAGGTGGACGAAACAGAGCGCGCCCCCGGCCCTGGCGACCTCTTTCACCGCCTTGAGCGTCCGCTTATGGCACGTGTACGCCGTATGGGGGAAGAGGGCGGGCGTAACCAGGGGGGACCGGTCGCGCCATTTTCCCAGGAACTTTTCGGCGACGGCGATATGGTTTCGTACGGCTTCGTCGCCGGGTGGAGTGAAATCGATGAAGCCCTGGGCCGGCACGGTCCGGATGCCCGCCTCGATCGCTGCGCGGCAGGCGGAGCTTTCATGAAAGTACCCGTCCGCCATTGTTGTCGTTCCCGAGAGGATCATTTCCGCGGCGGCCAGGAGAGTCCCGCGGTAGACCATATCCCGGTTAACGTATTTCGCCTCAACGGGGAAGATGTGGTTATGGAGCCACTCCATCAGAGGCAGGTCGTCCGCCAGTCCGCGAAAGCAGGTCATGGCGGCGTGGCAGTGCGTGTTGATGAAACCGGGAAGGATTATTTTTCCCGATGCGTCAATCCTCTCTGCCGCCGCCGGCAGTTCAGGGTAATCGCGCATGCTTCCGGCAAACAGGATCTCCCCTCCGGAGATGCCGATCGCGGCGTCCGCAAACGTCTCCATCGCATCCGACATGGTCAGCAGGACGCCTCCGGCAACCAGGAGGTCCACTCTTTCCGGGATTGTTTCCGCCGCCTTTTTCATTGCTTAAGCGACGCCTTCACTTTCTCGGCTATGCTTATGCCTTTGCTGATGATTTTATCTTCGTCCAAAGTGCGTATCTGCTTGTTCTCCATAACAATCCTGCCGTTGATGATAACGTCCCTGACGTCGTCCCCCTTGGCTGCATACACGAGGTGGGAATACTCCCGGTAGAGGGGCGTGAGGTGCGGTTTCTTCAGATCGATAGAGATTATGTCGGCGCGCTTTCCCGGTTCAAGCGATCCGATCCGGTCTGCCATCCCGAGCGCCGCCGCGCCCATTCGGGTTGCCATCTTCAGGACCGTGTCCGCACTCATCACGGTCGGGTCCAGCCGCCACGCCTTATGGAGCTTGGCGGCCATGTCCATTTCCTGGAACATGTCGAGGTTGTTGTTGCTTGCGCAGCCGTCCGTTCCGAGTCCGACCGCAATGCCCGCGGCGAGCATTTCGGGAACGGGCGCCACGCCGGAGGCGAGTTTCATGTTGCTTTCCGGGTTGTGTACGATGCGGCAGCCGTGGTCGGCGAAGAGTCGGATGTCCTCTTCGTCCATGGCCACGCAGTGGAAAGCGGTTACGCTCGGGCCGAGGATGCCTTTTTCCGCAAGAAAATGTACGGGGCTTTTTCCGAGCTTGGAAATCAGCCCGTCGCGTTCGGCCTTCGTCTCCAGCAGGTGGACGGCGTAGGGGACGCCGTAGCGGTCCGCCAGCTCTTTCGCCCTGGCCAGGAGATTGTCCGAGCAGGTATAGCAGGCGTGCGGCTCGACGACGATGCCAATCAGCGGGTCGCCCGCCCAGCGCCTGATCAGGTCCTCGGTGTACTTCAGCCCTTCGTCGGAAGTTTTGAAATTCGGGGAGGGGAAATCGAACAGGACCTCGCCCGCGAGGCAGCGCACACCCGCTTCTTTTGACGCCCGCGCCGTTTCCTCTTCGAAGATGTACATGTCGCAGAAGGTGGTCGTGCCGGAGCGGATCATCTCGGCGCAGGCGAGGAGGGTGCCCCAGTAGACGAGCTCGGGGCGGACGTTTCTCGCCTCGGCCGGGAAAATATAATTCTGGAGCCAGTCCTCGAGCTTGAGATCGTCGGCCATTCCCCGGAAGCAGGTCATCGCCGCATGCGTGTGTCCGTTCACGAGTCCCGGCATGACAATGCACCCGGCGGCGTCGATCGTCTTCCGGGCTGAGAACCTCGCCTTCAGCTCCTCGGCGGGGCCGACGGCTGCGATCGAGTCCCC
>Ga0116160_1000157_pt1 | contig 82563 bp, 71 predicted proteins | sample AD_JPNAS2_MetaG_FD_89879 | JGI IMG/M metagenome (GOLD analysis project Ga0116160, IMG submission 89879) | Active sludge microbial communities of municipal wastewater-treating anaerobic digesters from Japan - AD_JPNAS2_MetaG | ecosystem: Engineered > Bioreactor > Anaerobic > Digestate | place...
CTTTGGGAAGGTTTACAAATTCCGCTATGCATTTTCAAGTCGAGGACAAACATAAATGGTATCTTTCATGAAAAATGTTAAGCTATTACAAATTTTATGTGCTAACTATTCCGGACAGTAGTGCAAATTTATATAAAATTTAGTTAATTTTTAAAGCATATTGTAGTATATTATTTTTGAAATGATTTGATTAAAGATCTCTTTCAGCTATGATATTTATTATGAGGAGGATTCAAAGTTATGGCAACCGTAATACCGGAAGGTGAAAATATTCAGAAGGCAATCAAATGGATTTCTGCCAATCTAGAAGATAACACCAATCAGCCGCTGCATATGCTGATTGAAAAATCCGTTTTTAAGTTCGATTTATCCCCCAAGGACACTGAATTCCTGATGGGTTTTTTCCGCAATCACAAGAAATAACATCGGCTCTTGTGCAGGTCTTTTTGTCTTATAGAGGGCATGCACATTTTCAGGAGCACCGTCTGTTTCATGGAATGAATCCCGACGGATCCACCAGATCGATCCGGTCCGGCTGCCAGCGTGGTTGGTTATCTCGCTCAATCAGCCGTGCCCGAATACCCTCAAGGTAATCGGGCTGTCTTGACATGTATTTCGCGGCTTTCAATTCAGTCGCAAACACGTCCGTAATCGAACGGCCTTCATTGTAACGCAGCAATTTTAACGTCAGGACTAAAGCTGTCGGTGAACGTTCCGCAATGCTCACAAATACTTCGTTACAGCGCCCTTCCTGATCGCCGCATTTTGATAAAGACGCCAGAATATCCCTGATATCGGTTTTGCCCGAAAAATATTCCTTTACCCACGCATCCATAGAATAACGGACGGGAATATGGAGATCCAGAAGACCTGATATCTTCTCCATCAGAGCTTTCACGATTCCCAGTCTGTCTTGAGAATCGTCCAGCCTGACACATTCCAGAAGATCCACAAGCTCCGGGACACGATCGGAGAAGGTGAAATGCGTTGCAAAGCCTAAACGCACACATTCCAGTCCCTGCATATCGTAACCGGTCAAACCGAGGTATTCCGGATAGCCTTTGGGACAGCGCATGAACATCCAGCCTGTTGAACCGACATCCGGAAAAAAGCCGATCCGTGTTTCCGGCATGGCCATTCTTGTTCTGTCCGTAGCAATGCGCATATCGGCGCCTGCCGCAATGCCCAATCCACCACCCATCGTGATGCCGTCTGCAATCACGATCACCGGTTTGGGGAACAGATGGATTTTTAAATCAAGATCATATTCTTTTTGAAAAAACGAATCGACCTTATCGTATTGTTTCAAACGGGCCAGACGGGCCAGTTCTTTGATATCTCCACCGGCGCAAAATCCCTTGGAACCTGTTGCATAAAACAGCACAAACCGGCAATGCTCATCGGCTGCCGCTTGATCCATCAGGGCATCAATTCTGTCGATCATTTTCTCGGTTAAGCTGTTAATCGCATCCGGACGATTCAATATAATAGCTACACCTGACTGTAAACGCCTGGAGAGCACATGCTGACTGTCTTGATTCATTTATTTTTCAGCAAATCCCGGATTTCCGTCAGCAGTTCCTGATCTTTCGTCGGCTCAGGCGGCGGTTCTTCCTGCTTGCTTTTCATAACCATCCCCAGGAATTTGACAATGAAAAGATACAGGGCAAGAGCGATAACAAGAAAATTCACGATCTCTCCAAGAAAGAGGCCATAAGGGATTTCCTTGCCGTCAATGATCCATTTCCAGGCCACATATCCCTGCTCGCCCGGCATGACAAGGCTAATCAGCGGCATGATGATATTTTTGACAAGAGAATCGATAATTTTACCGAACGCCGCCCCGATGACCACGGCAATCGCCAGATCGATCACATTACCCTTGAGCGCAAAATTTTTAAATTCTTCCAGCAATGATGATACTTTCCCCCTGGTTCCCATATTGTCTCCTTTCGACTTTTGTCTGTTACTCCCCCTTGGCCATTTCTTCGTAAATTTTCAATTCGATGAAATGAAAAAAATTATCATACTCTTTTTTGGTCAACAACCTGCGCATTTCCCATCCGCCGGATGTTTTTTTCTCCGTGGTGACGATCAGGGTTACCTCGCATTCCTTCCAGTTGAGACGACTCACAACGGCACTGGTTTTGGTCCTCCAGTCGTCCACTTCAACATAATCTGAATCAACCCTGTGGTTTTTCCGGTCAATGGTAACATTCGTGCCGATTTTTTTTTCTTTTAACACGGCAGCGATTGCTTTGAGGATGTACTTTTCCTTGGCTTCATAAATTTTTTTGTGCTCATCCGGTTTGGTTATTTCTGATGAACCAAAATGATTTGCGCAGGACAGCATACAAACAACGCAAAAGAAAATGACCGACAAAAGAACTGTTTTTTTAACCATGAACCTTCCCTTCTCACTCACGATGAAACGTTATCGGCTGTTCCCGTTGATCCACCAATCGTTCTTCTCTTTAAACCACCAGTGGGAGGAATCCGTCTCAATGATACGGGCAGCCAGTTTTTTGCCTTCCTCGGTGCAAAGCCTCTTCAGAGCGTATTCAATCCATTCTTCGGAATATTTATTACCTAAATCACCGTATTCCTTGAGCTGCAGGATTAGCGCAATCTGGTCGGCATCCCGGGCAATCCGGGATTCCGCGGTTTCTTTGGCATTGAACTCGTCAATAGCTTGCCGGATGTCTTCTCCAAAGGAAAGACTTTCCGTCAATTCCCTGACCGCCTTCGCCTCATCAACCCGGACATATTTTTTATTGACGTAGTTCATATCACCGGTTCTTGCTTCCGGCAAATCATGAAGGACACACATTTTTAAAACGCGCAGTTCGTTCAGAGACGGATTGAGTTTGCACAGGGCGTAACCTGTATACACTGTACGCAAAACATGCTCCGCCACAGATTCCCTGCCGCTCCCGAGAAACTGATAACCGCTACGGGGCGTCTTGCAGAGCATTCCCATTTCGAATAAAAAATCAGCGATATGTTCCATCTTAACCCTTTTTCAAAACCTTGATACGATTTCCCATCATTTCGGACATTTTCCGGATTTGCAGCATTAACGAAGCGATACTGTCCGGTCTGGAATTTTCGATTTTGTCGATTTGACTTTTCCAGTGTTCCAGAAGCTCGATTTCATTTTCTTTTAACTTCTTTTCAAATCGATCCTGGTACTCCTTGATAAATGCGGCGGATGAATCCATAGTCGCCATTTTGCATCCTCCATAACATATTAAGATCATTGATGGGGAATTATATCATGCACCTTAAAACATGCAACAAACAATTTCACAAATGATAAATTGACAGACCCTGTTAAATACTATAAGGAAACGCAACCAAAACGGATTGAAAGAACGGAACAGGAATCCCATGGGCTGCAAACCAAAACCAGAAGATATCGCCGGAGGACAGGCCATTCTTGAAGGAGTCATGATGCGACACGGCAATAAAATCGCTGCCGCAGTAAGACGTCCGGACAAAGAAATTGTCTTTCAGGAACGCGAATACATTCCGTTGACCAAACGCTATAAAGTTCTGGGCTGGCCTCTTGTACGGGGTACGGTTTCTTTATTTGAAATGATGGTCCTTGGCATCAAATGTCTGATGTTTTCAGCGGAGGTTGCCTTGTCGGAAGAAGAACAAAAGCCCCAGGGATGGGAGTTGTATGTCTCCCTGGCGATCAGCCTGAGTGTGGCCATCTTTTTCTTTGTCGTTGTACCCGCTTTCTTCTTCACTAAAATAAAGACTTTTATCGATAGCCTGATTCTCTTAAACATTCTGGAAGGCTGCGTCCGCCTTGGCCTTTTTTTATCTTTCCTGGCGGCTACTCTGCTGATGTCTGACATGCGCCGTGTTTATATGTACCACGGAGCGGAGCATAAGACGGTCTTTGCCTGGGAAGACGGGCAGGATCTGACCGTTGAAAACGTCAAGAACTATTCCACGCGACATCCCCGCTGCGGCACCAGTTTTATTCTTTTTGTCATGATTGTCTCCATTCTTGTATTTTCTCTGTTGGGACGTCCCGATTTTTTGCACCGGGTCATCTATAAAATCCTGCTGATGCCTGTCATTGCGGGTATTTCTTATGAAGCGATCCGTTTTACAGGAAAGTTCAGCCGCTTCAAACTGGTTCAGGTTCTGAGCTGGCCGGGACTAGCTCTTCAAAAAATCACCACCCGGGAACCGGACGATGACCAGATCGAAGTTGCCATTGCCGCAATGAAAAAAGTCGTTTGAGCATTATTTCCTGACTTTATCCGGTGATGCATCTTCAAGGAATGTTGTTTGTCCTGTTTCTTTCTTCCCGAATCAACCATCATTGCAGCAAGCTGCAGAGAATTCATGCTCGTCTTATAAAGGCGTGATTAAAATTGACTTTTTTAGACAGTTAAAGTAATTAATATAATAATCTTTATTTTTCTGACTTTGGGGGGCGACAGAAAATGAGGAAGACTCGATATTGGACGGTCATTTTTTTCATTCTTACCACTATGCTGTTCTATTCACTGGCTTTGGCTGAAAAAGAAGACACGGCCCAGCTCACATTCAGGAAAACAGCTGTATCCAAAAAACCTGCTCATACCTATACCGTTCAGGAAGGCGACGTTCTGTCCGAGATTATCAACAATCTACCGGGAGTTACCAGAAAAAATATCCCCAATTATTACAAGATGACCAGAGAGCTCAATCCGAATATCACCGATTTTGACAAATTATACGTGGGACAGAAAATTATTCTTCCCGGAAAAAGTGATTTGAAGACAGAAAGAAAAGAAATAGCTTCTCCCGTCGCTCAAAACTACAAGGTAAAAAAAGGCGACACGCTTATCCATATTATCCGCCGTAACCTTAGGATCAAGGGCGGCTCACAGACACACAAAACCCTATTATTGGTCAAATCGCTGAATCCGGAAATTCAGGATGTCAACAGGATTTACATTGGGCAGATTGTTCGCCTGCCTGAAGGACAGGTGCTGACGAAGTCCGGAGGCATACCGGAGGCGTTGCCTGAGTCGGAAGATCTGGCAGTTAAAGAAGTGGAAAGGGTTGCACCGAAAGACACCGTTGTTCTGCCGCGACCGGTCCGCCTCCAGGTCCTCAAACACGTGGTCACGCAAATGAATGGCACCATGACGACTGCCGGCAATTACTATCTGCCTGTGTCCGGAACGGAACAGATCACCATTGACTGTTCGGTTATCCCTGTCGTAGAGATTGACAATCAAACAATATTTCTGGATACGGGAAACCGCTCGATCGATCACCTGAAAAAAATAATCCATGGATACTGGAGCAACTTCCACTTGATCAGGATCGATGATAGAGACGATGTCGTCACAACTTTGAAGAAAATTTTCAGCAACACCAGAAACTACGAGATCGTAAAATCACAGAAACCCGTTTCCGTGGGATCGCGCCCTTCCCTGAATGTTGTGGTTGATTGGATCATATCCTCCAGAAAGGCAACAACATTCCCTTCGAAAATTCAGGCCTTGCGTTTTGTTGACACAAACAGCCCCCTACTGCCAAGGCCTTTAGTGAAATATGCTGCCGGTCACTCCCTGATTCTCACGGAAATATCTTCCGGAAAAGGTCTTGCCCAAAAGGCGGAGGAAATTTATTCCCTTCCTCTGAAAACTCTTTTACCAAGATCTTCCGTCAGGGATTTTTCTCATGCGCTGATGGCGTCTCTCAATATCCCGGCAGAAAAGGACGTTGATGTAAAGGTTTTCGATATCAAACATGATGGATATAATTTATCCCTTAAAGCCGACGTCGCCGCGACGTACGGCGGGAAAAAATACCTGATTTTCTCGCGGAATGTTTCGCCGGAATTCATCAATATGCTTCAAAAGTCGGGCAACCAGCTCATTTTTGTTTCTGACCGTGATGACCCGGCCAAAAACATGGAAAAGATTTTACGCGGGCTGAATATAAACTTTACCACAGGCAATTTCAATTTCTCCGGTCTCGAAAAAAATCAGCCGCCTTATACCCTGAGTTTCCGTGCCACCAGGATTAAAACGGATAAGGAACTATACCTCGTGAATTTCAATTTCAATGATGACCTTCGTGGCTTAATGCAGGAAACATGGTCGGCAGGTATCATCCAGTATTGAAGCCTGCGTCGATTGCTCAATCATGAATAAGCGCTGCGGGAAAGGATCTGCGGCGCTTTTCCTTTGGATGACAGGTTGATAGATGACAGTAAAAGCCATTGCCCTTTTTTCCGGTGGCCTGGACAGCATCCTGGCTGCCCTGCTGGTACAAAAACAGAATATCGACGTTACCGGTCTGGCCTTCACCACTCCTTTTTTCGGGGCATCCAAGGCCCGGGCGGCATCTGATCAGATTTCTTTGCCCCTCATTGTTGAGGACATCACGGCAGAACATCTTCAAATGCTGAAAGCGCCGCGATATGGATACGGTAAAAATATGAATCCCTGTATTGACTGTCACACATTAATGCTGACCATTGCAGGAAGAAAGATGAAAGAAACCGGCGCTGATTTTCTTCTAACCGGCGAGGTTCTGGGACAACGGCCCATGTCGCAGACCAAACAGTCTCTTTATGTCGTTGCGAAAAACTCCGGCTATGCCGATTACATCTTACGTCCGCTGTCTGCCCGGTTGCTTGATCCCACCATGCCTGAACGCGAAGGAAAGATCGATCGGACACAGCTCATGGCAATTTCGGGTAGGGGACGAAAAGAACAGATGCGTTTGGCGGAAACCTTCGGGGTGACGCATTATCCGCCCCCTGCGGGTGGCTGCCTGCTTACGGATCCGATTTTTTCACGACGGCTGCGGGACCTGATGGATCATCAGGAAGACAGGAATATCCGGGATTACGAATTATTAAAGTACGGACGGCATTTTCGCTATCGAGACACCTGTAAAATTATCGTCGGGAGGAACCACTCCGATAATGAGTATTTGAGGAAACTTTCCACGGAGGATGATCTGGTCTGCCATATGGCTGATTTCCCCGGTCCGCTCGTACTTGCTCCCTGTGGCAGTGAATCTCTCATAACCGCTGCCGCTTCATTGTGTGTCCGCTACTCGGACGCCCCTTCTGACGCGGAAGCAGACGTTGTATGCCGGCGCCACAATCAATCCGACATCCTGAAGGTAAAAGCAGCCTCCAAAGACGATCCGGAATTTCGAATTATTTAAATCGGGTCACCCCTCTGTGCTGCGGCCGCAGAAGATCGTAAACGGTTTTGACCGGATTAAAAACAATCAACGGGAGCTCGACAAAGACGGTATTCCAGTATGCCATTCCTCCGTTCCACAACCCCGGCAATTCCTGGGCCTTTAGACGCCTGCCTTTTTCTGTTTTAGGGATGATTAAATAGGCATTTCGATTTACATAATCCAACAGGTTAAATTTTTTCCCTCGATAATTTTTCGTACAGCAGACCATATCAACAGGGTTGAAGTAAGAAGCCTTTGACCAGATATTTTTTTGCGAAGGACGGCGTTGATTGACATGAGCTGATTCGACAATCTGGAGGGTTTTCGATCCGTCTTCCTCCCTGACCCAGAATGGCGCGCCGCCGGGCTCGCCTTCATTTCGGACTATGCCGCAAATTCGCATTGGACGGTCTAAATGCCATAAAAGCTCCTGCCGTTTTCCCTGCGGGGAAAGTTTCAAATAATCTTTAGAAAAGTTCCTGCCCAATTCTTTACAGCAAAATTCTGTGATTGCTTCAAGTTCATCCCCTCCAAGCCGTTTTTTCTCCAGCCGCCGAAGCATCTCGAAAACAGATTTTTGCAATTGCAGTGCCAGCCCCCCCAGCATTTTTTTATAAGGCAGGATTTTCTTCTGCAGGGCTTCAGGCACAATGTTGTCAATGTTCTTGATGAAGATCAGGTCCGCCTCAAGATTCTGAAGATTCTGGATGAGCGCGCCGTGACCCCCCGGTCTGAACACCAGGCGACCGTTTTCGTCTCGGAAAGGCAGATTTTTCTCATCAGCCGCCAGAATGTTCGTGGAGGGAGACTGTACAGACAAATCCACTTTGAATCGCATCTGACGGCGTTTTTCATAAAGGGGAAGCAGCCGCTTCATCAAGGCTTTGACATCCCGGACATGTTCAGATGAAACCGTAAAATGCAAGCGGCACAATCCTCCGGTTCCGGCAGCAAAGCCTGTGGCTTCGATAAGATGTTCTTCGAATGCCGTCCTTACTTCACCATTGCGATAGGCATGAAAAGGGATGAGTGCTTTGGGCAGCCAGCCAAAATGAAGACCATTGGGGGAGAGAATATGATCAAGAACCGCCCCGACACTCTTTTGCCTTATGTTCTGTTTTGCCGACCTGTCTTTTTGAAGGATGGAAATGAAAGGCATTTTGTTTAAATCAGCAAAAAAAGAACGATCTAGTGTGGCACTGCCGAAACTGCCCTTTTGAGCCGCTGCAAACCAGTCTGCGAACATGCGGCTGGCAGCCCCGGACGCCGGTATGAATTTCAATATTTTGCATTGATCAGCTTCGGATTCGAAGTGCTGAATCAGATTTTTTCTTTGCAAAGGGGTTACAATACGAATCCCGTCGCCTACCGTACAGGGTCTGTCCAGATGCAAATAGTGCGGTCCTCGGGAATACATGGCCAGGTGCTTTTCCACATTCTCCCTGGAAAGGCCGAGTCCCCTGATCTGATGTAAATCCTGCAGAGTAAAATGATAATGGTTTTTCATATTTCTCCAGCAGATTACTTTACAAAGGTGTCATAAATACCGATCGCCAAAATAAAGAAGATCATCACAGGAACAAAATAACGGATAAGCAGCGTCCACCATGTTCCGACGGCAAAAGCCTTGTGCCCTTTATTGACTTCATGAACTGCGTGCTTAATTCCCCATGCGTATCCTGTGAAAACCGCCATAAAGAATCCTCCTACGGGCAGAAAAATACTGTTGGCAAACCAGTCGTAAGTGTCGAGCAAATCTGTATTCAAACCGGGAAAGGAAAAGTCCTTCCACACACTGTATCCCAGGGTCGCCGGTAACCCGACAATAAAAATGACCACTCCCATGCAGGCAGCGGCTTTCCTTCGGGACCAGCCTTTCTCGTCGATCAACCAGGCCGTTACCACCTCCAGAAGGGATATGGCTGAGGTCAGGGCGGCAATTCCCAGCAGAAAGAAAAACAATACTCCGAAAATGGTTCCCAGCGGCATCTGCGCAAAAACGGCCGGCAGGGTAATAAACGCCAGGCCGGGACCGGCCCCGGGCTTAAATCCCAGCGCGAAAATGGCTGGGAATAAAGCAAAACCCGCCAGCAGGGCCACGCCGGTATCCAGTCCGGCCACCCAGGCCGCGCTTGCCGGAATTTCATCTTTTTCGTTCAGATAGCTCCCGTAAGTGATCAAAGCACCCATACCCAAGCTCAACGAAAAAAAAGCCTGCGCCAGGGCGGCAAGAAGCGTTCGCCCCGTTACTTTAGAAAAATCCGGATTCAGGTAGTAAGCAAGCCCTTCGCTTGCACCGGGTAGCGTAACAGACCTGACAATTAAAATAATCAGAAGCACGAAGAGAATAGGCATCAGAATGGTTGACCAGCGCTGGATGCCCTTGACAACGCCGGCAGCGATAATGCCGACTGTCATGATCATGAACACGGCTTGCCAGATGATCGGTTCCCATACACCGCTGATATGGTTCTTAAAAATACTGGCATGGTCTATTCCCGGATTGCTTGTTGCGATAACCACCTTGTAAATGTATGCAAGGGACCATCCGGCCACAACGGCGTAATAAGAAAGAATGACAAACCCGGTAAAAACACCAAGTGCCCCCACCAGCCACCAGGGTGTATTCGGGGCAAGAACTTTAAAAACCCCTACGGGGTCTCGTTGCGACGCTCGTCCCAAAACGATCTCGGTTACAATCAGAGGATAGCCAAGCAACAGAATGGCCAGCAGGTATAGCAACATAAACGCTGCACCGCCGTGCTCGCCTGTCATGTAGGGAAACCGCCAGATATTTCCGAGTCCGATTGCCGAACCCGCGGCAGCAAGAATAAAGCCTGCTCGGTTTGCCCAGTGTTCCCGGTTTTTCCCTGTATTGATCATCGTTCTTCCCTCCGCCATCACGAACCATGCGATGAAAGATTCTTTCGCGGCGAACTATAGGAATTTCCTTCCACAGTGTCAAGGTAAAATGCGAAATTCTTCAGCAAAACCGGGGCAGCGCCTATCCATCGAAAGACTGGATGACGATTACAGGATGACCATGATGATTCAGAACAGCACAGGCATGGATACACTGTTGCTGAGGTCAATTATTTGTAGATTTTAACAGAAAAATCGTGTATCGGTTTCACCATTATTTACAACAACGGCCCGGCAGGCGTTTTCAACTTGCACGGGAAACCCTGTTTTGAACTATCGGATTCAGATCTGTGACTTACTTTCAGGTTGTTAAGGAGAAAACTCAAATGACGGATAAAAATCTTGTTTACAGAGGCAAATCAAAAGATGTTTTTAACATAACAGAAGGAGCCTATGCCGGAAAGTATCGTTTTGTCTTCACGGACAGAGCAACCGGTTACGTGGAGAACGGTAAAACCGTTTTTGATCCCGGATATGATGTTGTCGTAGGAGAGATCCCGGGCAAAGGGGCCATCGCAAGCAGGTTTGCCACTCATTTCTTCCGCCTGCTCAAGGACAAAGGCATTCCTACGCATTACATTGACACCATCCGCGAAAATGAAATGATCGTGGAGCCAGCCGTTCCGTTGAGCATGCAGGTGGAAGCACCGGAGTTTCCCGGATCATCGCCGCTTGCGAATCTTGAATTCACCTGGAGGAACAATGCGACCGGAAGCTTCTGGAGAAGGTATCCTTTCGTAACTCCCTGCAAGAATCTGCACAGGGTGGTCGAGGCATGGACCAAGGGGGACGTCGACACCCTGATTACACTCGAAGCCCTTGAAGAAACCGGCGCACTGACCAAAGACGAAATTAAACAGAGTGTCGAGCTTGTGAAGGACATTGCCGAAATCGTTTCGCAGGAATTCACCTCAAAGGACCTCCATGTCATCGACGGCAAATTCGAATTAGGCAGGTTGAAATCAGGAAGCGGGAAAATCGTTTTAATTGATGAAATATCCCCCGATGTATTGCGTGTGTGCAGGGGATTTTCTCCGGACGCAAAGGGAAATTGTACACGCTACAAACAATGTACGATAACCAATGACGCGGAAGGCAAAAGAACGATTAAGAATAAAAATCAGGTGTCCGCTTCGGAATTTGTAAGTATTTTTCTCTAATGGCTGCAAGCGCAAGCTCCGTCATCGAGGACTGGTTTCCCAGCGTTTTTCAGGTGGATATGCATGATTCGTCACGACAGAAATGTATTGAATTGCTAAAAAGAATTTACTGCAGCCATAAATAAAGGGCTGTTTTCCCTGGAGTTTCGATTTTGAAAAAAAATTTTTACATGGTGCTTCATCTTACGATCTGTTTATTGAGCATTACGAGCGCGGCATACACTCATACCGCTTATGCTTCGGAAAAGATGTCGCACGGGCAGACAATCATCGAAGCCATCAGGATCTCCGGACCCCTTGACTTCTGCGGTGAAGCGGTCCCGCTTGACGATCCGGACGTCAGAGAGCGACTGGAAAGAGAAATGCTGATTTCACTGGATAACAGCGATGATCTCATTCTCTGGCTCAAAAGAGCCAAACGATACTTCCCTGTGATCGAACGGGTATTGAAAGAAAACGGCTTGCCGGATGATCTGAAATATATCACCATCGCGGAGAGTTCATTGAAGCCGCTGGCGTTTTCCCACAAGGGGGCTTCGGGACCCTGGCAGTTTATCCCTGGCACCGGCACAAGATACGGGCTGATTGTCGGCAACGACATCGATGAAAGAAGAAATATTTACAAATCAACACCTGCGGCTGCAAGATACCTCCGAAACCTTTATTCGATGTTTGCTTCCTGGACCCTCGCGGCATCCGCTTATAATATGGGCGAAAACGGTCTGAGATCGGAAATGACGATGCAGCGTGTGGATGATTATTACAAACTATATCTGAACAGTGAAACCAGTAGATACGTTTTTAGGATTCTGGCCGCAAAAATCATCATGTCCAATCCGGATAAATTTGGTTATGTTCTGTCCAAAGAAGATTACTATCTGGAAAAACCTTTTGATACCGTGGAACTATCGACTTCCCGGAATGTACCCCTTTACATTATCGCCCGGGCCGCCGATACTCATTTTAAAGTCATTAAAGATTTAAACCCTGAAATCAAGCAATATCACCTGCCCCCCGGATTTCACCGGATTTGCATACCACGCGGATCGGCTGACGGTTTTTATGAAAGATACGAAAAGTTTCTGACGAACGATTTGCCCTGAAAACAAGGGAGAGTCAGCCCCCGGATTGATGCCCCCTGCTTTTCTCTGCTACCAGGTCAAAGCCGTAATCCAGCATCTTTGTGATCTCCTGCGCACGGATGCGGGCGTTTTTTGCCCCCAGGACAATGGCCATTAATCTCATATCGCCGCGCGTGGCCGTTGCAACCAGATGACATCCGGCGGCTTTCACATATCCCGTCTTCAGCCCGTCCACACCGGGATAACTCAGCAAAAGATCGTTGCGATTGCGCAGCACCGCATCGTGGAAGACAAAGATCTCGATGGAATGAATCTGCCGCAGGCTGGGAAAACGCTTCAGATAATTCCGTGAAAGGATGTAGATGTCCCTGACCGTTGTCGTCTGTTGAGTATCAGGCAGTCCGTGAGGATTTATAAAGTGAGTGTGTTTCATCCCCATTTCCCTGGCTTTGGCATTCATGCGCCGGACAAACTTCTCAACACTTCCGCCAAAATGCTCGGCCAGAGCCACTGCGGCATCATTGGAAGAGTAAATGGCCATCCCCTTGATCAGGTCCAACACTTCGCATTGCTCCCCCGGTTCAAACAGGATTTTAGATCCGTTTGTATGAACCGCCTGTTCACTGACGGTAACCAGATCGGTATAATCAGCTTTTCCGTTTTCGATGTCTTCAGCAATCAAATAAAGCGACATGATTTTCGACAAAGATGCGGGCTGAATGACCCGTTCTGAATTTTGCTGAAATAGAATTCTTCCTGTATTCATGTCCACCAGCATTGCCGATTTTACGGCTAGAGGAGGCATTGGTCGTTCATCGGCAAAGATCACGGCCGGAATCAGCAGAAAACACATAACTAATATTAAGCATTTTTTTATCATAGACATTATGGATCTCCAAAAACACTGTTTAAAGGATCTTCCCGGCTATGGTTCTGCGAAGCAGGGCCGTAAGCAGCCAGCTTGCCGTCAGGGCGCCCAGAAAAGCGATCAGAAATTTGAGGGCTGCAGGTAATGGCTGAGTGAGCAGGTAAAACTGTATCCACGTCACAAAAATATAGTGAAAAATGTAAATGCCGTATGCGTTGCCGGTCAGACTATCGGCCAGGTAGTGGGCCTTTTTGAAAAAAGATCGGGCAAACCCCAGTGCGGCAAGACTGATGAATGTACAGCTGATTGAATACAGGGCCGCCAGAATGGTACTCTTGATCCATGAAGGCATACCTGGCAAGAAAGTCCCTTTTACCAGTACTACTCCATGCCCCGCAAAGGCCAAACTTCCCGCAATAATCCAAATCGGCCAATATTTGAGATGATCACGTGACAAAGATTTCCCCAGGTCTCCTGCTCCGAGAAAAACGCCCATCAGAAACCAGGAAAAATAAAACAGGAGTCTCCACGCCTGCACGTTCAGCGGCCCTGCCAGAACGATCCATTGTTCAGGCGGAACAATCAGGCGAACGGGAATTGTTGTCAGCAGGCTGATTGCCAGGAAAACCACAACCAGATTTCTGGCGGATGAGGCAGTCCAGGATAATTTCTTCATCAGATTGGGAATCATCTGGTAGGTGAAGGCCACAAGCAGACAGAAAGCAAGCAAAAGCCAGAGGTACCAGGCCGGTCCTCCGGTCCAGACGTATGGAGCGAAAAAACCACGTAAAAAACCACCCTGACCGACTGCATTACTCGATAGCCAGGAAGGGTGATAAGCCAATGGAGCCAGCAGCGTAACAGCAATTACATAAGGAATTCCCAGGCGCTTTACGCGATCAGACAGAAACAGGCCGGCGCCTTTCCGCACAATCGACGGCGCTACGAACAGCCCGGATATCAGGAACATCAGGGCCATGAAAAACATGTCGTTCCAGGATATAATCAGGTCAAGAGGCATCCAGCGGACCGAATCAACGACCGGCGCAGTGGATTGCATGTAATGTTCAGGATCATAATGACTGAAGCTTGTGTAGGCAAGAGCGGCATGATGAGCAACAACCAATACGGTAACACTGCTTCGTAAATAGTCAATCGCGATATCGCGCTTCAAAGGTTATCTCCGGTTTTGAACATTAGGGTTCAGACTGTGACCAGCAATCACTCCATTCAGAAGAAGACTCTCCTTCCGACTTGCAGGTGGCGACACAGGCTTCCAATTCAACAGCGCATAATCGCCTGTCCGGATTGATGTTAAAACAGGCTTGAGTTTTTGCATTGCAACAATTGATGCAATTCTTCACTCTTTCATTCAGTTCTTCTTCCTCTGCAACGGAGATGCCTGTAAAAGAGAAGAGCGAAAAAGACAGGATCATGAAAAAACAGAATATATGAAATATTTTTATCTTACAATTCATATACATAGCCTCATTTTTATAATATATTACATTAATCCTTTTTTCCGTTTCTTTGATTGATTTCTTCTGCTCATTTTCCTTTTTGATATTACTGGTCGGGGCGGCAGGATTTGAACCTGCGACATCTTGCTCCCAAAGCAAGCGCGCTACCAAGCTGCGCTACGCCCCGATTATTTTATTTTGTTATAGACCCCAGATAATCTTTCAGCTTTGCAAACGCCTGACCCCGGTGGCTGACCTTGTTTTTTATATCCGGAGACAACTCGGCTGCTGTTTTATTCAATTCAGGACAGAAAAAAATCGGATCGTATCCGAACCCGTTGTCTCCCCTGCTTTCATCTATGATTATACCTTGCCAGCGTGCTTCAAACGAATGATAATTTCCATTAGTTTCGAACAGCACCAACGCACAACAAAAAGATGCTCCTCTTTTCTCAAGGGGCACTTCTTTTAACCGGTCCAGCAGTCTGGCGTTATTCTCATCGTCTGTCGCGCTTTCGCCTGCATAACGTGCTGAATAAATTCCGGGCTCTCCCCCCAGAGCATCCACCTCCAGACCGGAATCATCCGCCAGAACAGTTTCGCCCGTAAATTCTGATATAATTTTAGCTTTTTTAAAAGCATTTTCCAGATAAGTTTTACCATCCTCTATAATTTCCGGCAATGATTCAAAATGGTTCAAAGACATCAATTCCACTTCCATGGAGGAGAGCATTTCACTGATTTCTTTGACTTTTCCCTCATTTTTCGTTGCAAAAACCATTTTCATGAACGGATTTCACCCACGATCTGCTTTTGCAAGGCAATGATCCGCGCGATGCCTTCTGTCGCAAGGGCAGTCATCCGGTTCATCTGCCCAAGGCTAAACGGCATATGTTCAGCCGTTCCCTGAACTTCGATGAATAAACCGGCACCTGTCATGACAAAGTTCATATCCACGTCAGCTTGAGAATCTTCCTCATACTCCAGATCCAGTAATACTTGATCTTGAACTATTCCGACGCTGACTGCTGAAACAAAATCCCTTACGGGAATTTGGCTGATCAATCCCTGCCCAACCATGTGTTTAAAAAGATCGACCAGTGCCACAAAAGCACCGGTAATGGAAGCGGTTCGGGTCCCACCATCCGCCTGAATAACATCACAGTCGATATAGATGGTTCTTTCACCGAATGCGGTTAAATCCGTTACGGCCCGAAGCGATCTGCCGATGAGTCTCTGTATTTCATGGGTTCTGCCCCCCTGCTTGCCCCGTACGGATTCCCGTGTTGAACGGGTCTGCGTGGACATGGGCAGCATGGAATACTCGGCGGTGAGCCAGCCCTTCCCTGTATTTTTTAGAAAAGCTGCTGTTTTCTCATCCAGTGACGCGGCGCAAAGCACTTTCGTATTGCCGAACTCAACCATTACGGAACCCGGAACATTGTGCAAATAATGGTTGACCATGCTCACCGGTCGCAGTTCATCAAATTTTCGACCCTGATTTCTCTTAAACACATCTCTCCTAAAAGAAGGATTTTATACTTTTGGCCAGCGCCCTGGCGATGTCTTTTTGAGTCTTGCCGGATGCCAGTTTCTTGTTTTCTTCAGGATTTGTGGCGAAGCCCAGTTCAACCGCCAGCACGGGCAGTTCGAGGTTATCGGCCAGCGGCACATGAGCTTCCCTGAGCCCTCTGCCTTTCCTTGGAAATAAAACATCAAGATTTTTTTGCACCAGACGTGACAACCGCACAGTATCATTTAAATATTTATTTTCATTGCCAGCGTCACCTTTTTTTGTTTTCTTTTTTAAGGCTTCGTTTTTCTCCTGAAAGCCCGGATAATACATTTCAAATCCCGATGAGGTCTTGCCAAAACCTGCGTTGATGTGCAATGTTAACACTAGAGCAGGCCGTATTTTTTTAATATATTTTTGGCGCTCAGCCACCGTCATGGTTTTGTCCGAATCACGGGTTAAAATTACTTCCATATCTGCGTTCCCGGCCAGTTCCTTTTTCAGCTCCCGGGCAATGGCAAGGGTTAAATCCTTCTCAGGAGTCTTGTCAACACTGATAACCCCGGCATCCTCCCCGCCGTGGGCGGGATCAATGACCACAACATGCTTTACCGTTTGTGCATGAAGCAATGCCATCGGGAAACACATTATGAGGACTGAAAATAAGATCACTGAATATTTTTTACATGTGCCCAATATCATCTTATCAAATTCTCCTGTTATCTGACCCTGCTCAAATTGCGCCTGCTTATAGCAGAGTGGATTGGTTTGTCAACATCCAAATTGTTTTAACGGTCTTCAGGCTTTGCGGATCCTTTCAATGGATCTGACAACTTTTAGCTGTCGGATAGCGGAAAAAATAGAATTGAGCTGATGAAGATCATAAACGTCAATGATAAAACTACAGGTCGCAATCATGTCTGTTGTTTCCACCTGGGCATAGCTGATATTAACGTCAAACGAGGAGATCACGGAGCTGACTTCTGTCAAAACCCCTTTACGATCATTGCATACAACTTTGATATGCACGGGATAAGCGTGTTTCTGACGAAGATCCCAGTTGACGTCAACAATCCTCTCAATATCCAGTTTTTTTAAGTGTGGACAATTCTGTGTGTGTACCGTAATTCCCCGCCCTCGTGAAATATAGCCGGAGATTTCATCACCGGGGATCGGATTACAGCATTTGGCAAACTTGACCATCACGTCATCAATGCCGGTAAGACTGATACCCAGCGAAGGAGCAACAGACTTCTTTCTGGTTTTTTCCGGCAGTTTCTCACTTCCTTTTGGCACTTCCGCGGGCACCAGAAAGGAATTAACAACTTGCCTGGGGGAAATCCGGCCGTAACCCACCTGTGAGATCAAATCATCCAGCGTTGCAAGTGAATGCTCTGCCAGAATTTTCTTCATTTCGTCCGATTTGACACAGGATGAATATTTCAGGTTGTTTCTCTTAAATTCTTTGTCCAGCAAATCTCTGCCGAGCGCCTGGGAACTGTTCTTTTCTTCCAGGTTGATCCAGTTGCGGATCTTGGAAATCGCACGGGAGGTCACTACAAATTTCAGCCAGTCTTTACTGGGATGATGCCCGGCCTGTGTGATAATTTCGATCTGATCACCGTTTTGCAGCTGATAACGCAGCGGCACGATGTTGCGGTTTACTTTTGCACCGATACACTGATTCCCGACATCGGTATGGATGCTGTAGGCAAAATCGATGGGCGTTGCACCTTTGGGAAATGTTTTCACATCGCCATGGGGCGTAAATACATACACATCTTCGGGGAAAAGCGCCATTTTCAGATTGGACATGAACTCTTTAGGATTCTTGATATCCTGCTGGATTTCCAGCGCCTCGCGCAGCTTCTTGATCTGAGTATCTTCATCATCCTGAAATGCCCGCCCTTCCTTATATCGCCAGTGAGCAGCAATTCCTTTTTCCGCCCATTCATGCATGGCCCTTGTCCTGATCTGGATTTCAACTCTTTCCCCGTGCGGACCGATCACAGCCGTGTGCAGGGATTGATAGTTATTGGGCTTGGGCATGGCAATGTAATCTTTAAACCGGCCGGGAATCGGTTTCCATAAGGCATGAACAATACTGAGTGCTTCATAGCATGTTTTTTCCTTGTCCGAATCAAGGATAATGCGGAAAGCGATGACGTCATAAACCTCATCGAAATCGATATGCTGTTCATGCATCTTTCTGTAAATGCCATACAGGTGTTTCGCTCTTCCTTCGACTTCACCCTGAATCGAAACTTTGACCAGCTCCTGAAAAATGATGTTTTTTACTTCTTCCGTGTAGAGATATCTGGATTCATTGGATTTGGCCACCCTGGTTTTAATTTCGTCGAAGGCTTCCGGAGAAAGATACTGAAATGCAAGGTCTTCCAGTTCCATCTTCATCCAGTTGATGCCTAACCGGTTGGCCAGCGGAGCATAGACATCCATGGTCTCCCTTGCAATATAAACCCGCCTGTCCGGCTTCTGATACTGAAGGGTCCTCATGTTATGAATACGGTCAGCCAGCCTGACCATCAGGATACGAATATCCGATGACATGGCCAGTATCATTTTACGGAAATTTTCCGCCTGTCTTTCTTCCTGGGAACCGAATGAAATACGGCTCAGCTTGGTAAGTCCGCTCACCAGGAAAGATACATCCTTGCCAAATTCCCGCTCAATTTGTTCCTTGGTGGTCAGGGTATCTTCAATGGTGTCATGCAGGAGTCCGCTGATGATCGTCGCAGAATCCAGCTTCATGTCGACCAGGATACCAGCCACTTCCATGGGGTGCGTGAGATAAGGCTCACCGGACAAACGGACCTGTCCCTGGTGCACCGTGGCGGAATAAATATAAGCCTTCTGAATCATTTCCAGCTCTTCAGCCGTCAGATAAGTTTGCGCTTTGTCAAGAATGTCATTGATTCTCAGCATGAAATTTACCGGTTATCCTCACAGCGCCTCATTGGCTGCATTCATTTCCGCGTCAATGATTTTCCGGACTTCATCAACAATCTTCCCGGTCTCATAAAGCCTGTTCTCGCCGGATCGGCGGATTTTCAATTCAACCCTGCCCTGCGCCAGGTTCTTTGATCCCACAACAATACGCAGAGGAATGCCGATCAGATCAGCATCTTTGAACTTCACTCCCGCGCGTTCATCCCGGTCATCCATAATGGATTCCACTCCGCAGGCCAGCAACTCCCTGTAAATATCTTCCGAGGCTTTCATGACGTCGGACTCTTTGATATTCACGGGGGTCACAATCACGGTGAAAGGAGCAAGCGGTATCGGCCAGATAATGCCGTTGGAATCAAAGTTCTGCTCTATGCAGGCGGCCACGGTCCTTCCGATCCCGATGCCATAGCAGCCCATAATCATGGTTTTTTCCTTTCCGTCGCGGTCCAGATAGACGGCCTTCATGGCCTTGCTGTATTTGGTTCCCAGTTTGAACACATGACCGACTTCAATTCCCCGGACAAACTTAATGACTCCGCCGCAGCGCGGGCAGGCGTCACCGGGCTGAGAAACACGCAGATCGGCAAAAGATTCCACCTGGAAATCACGTCCGATATTTACGTTTTTCAGATGATAATTCTCTTTATTGGCGCCGGTAACCATATTCACCAGGTTCATAATTGAATAATCGGCAATCACTCTGGCCTTGATGCCAACAGCACCCGCAAAACCTCTTGGGGCCCCGGTTGCCTTCATAATCATTTCATCATCGGCCAGCTCAAGCGCGGCGGCACCCAGATAATTTTTGACCTTGATTTCGTTTACCTCATGATCCCCGCGGATCAGGACCGCACAGGGCTTGCCGTCCGCATTGAAAATCAGGGTTTTGACAATCTGTTCGGGCGATATATTCAGAAAGGTACTGACTTCTTCTATCGTACGCACATCCGGTGTTTCAACACTTTCCATTGCAGGTTGTTCTTTCTGTTGAAGATCTTCCGCCGCGGGCTTCACGATTTCCGCCTTTTCCAGATTGGCCGCGTAGTTGCATTTTTCACAAAAAACAATGGCATCTTCGCCTGAGTCGGCCATGACCATGAACTCGTGCGAAAAGCTCCCCCCAATGCTGCCGGAATCCGCCTCGACGGAACGGAACTTCAAACCGCAGCGCCGAAAAATATTATTATAGGCGGCAAACATTTTTTCATAACTCTTTTCCGCTCCCGCTTCATCCGCGTCAAAACTGTAGGCGTCCTTCATGCCGAATTCCCGGCAGCGCATCACTCCGAAACGCGGACGCACTTCGTCCCGAAATTTCGTCTGGATCTGATACAAATTACAGGGGAGTTGCCGGTAGGTTTTAATATCATGACGAACCAGGTCCGTAATGACCTCTTCGTGAGTCGGTCCCAGGCAATAGTCGCGGTTATTGCGGTCGCGAAAACGCAAAAGCTCCTTGCCATAGAAAGTCCAGCGTCCTGACTCCTGCCAGAGTTCGGCGGGTTGAACCATCGGAAGGTGAACCTCCTGGGCCCCGGCCTTGTTCATTTCCTCACGGATAATCTGTTCCACCTTTCGAATCACGCGGTATCCCAGCGGTAAATAAGAATAGATACCGCTGGTGAGTTTTCGAATCATTCCCGCCCGAATCATGAGCTGATTACTGACAACCTCTGCATCGGAAGGAACTTCCCTTCCTGTGGGCAGGTGCATTTCCGAGTAACGCATTTTGCCTCCTTATTTTTCATTATCCCAGGATTTTATCTCTTCGAGCAGCATCGGGACAAAATCCTTTTCTTCGACTTTTTTGTAGGCAACACCTTTTTTAAACATCATGCCGAAGCCGCGGCCTCCGGCGATACCAATATCCGCATCTGCAGCTTCACCGGGACCATTTACCACACATCCCATCAGTGCCACCTTGATGTATTCTTTTCTTCCGGCCAGAGCTTTTTCAATGGTTTCCACCAGCTCCGGAAGATTGATCTGGCATCTTCCGCAGGTGGGACAGGAAATGATTTCCGGACCGATTTTGCGAATTTTCAGTGCCCGCAGAATACTGTATGCAACGGGAATCTCGAGCACAGGATTCCCGGTTACCGAAACACGAATGGTGTCTCCGATGCCTTCATAAAGGAGCGTGCCGATGCCCAGGGCCGATTTAATGGCCGCAGCAACCAGTGTGCCCGCTTCCGTAACCCCCAGGTGCAGGGGATAATCCGTTTTGGCGGCGATCAACCGGTAGGCCTCGATCATCATCGGAACATCTGACGACTTAAGGGACAGCTTGATGAGTTCAAATCCCAGGTCCTCAAATATTTCAATATTCCGCAAAGCACTTGCGCACATCGCTTCCGCGGTCACTCCGCTATATTCATCAATCAGATCTTTTTGCATGGAACCCGCATTGACGCCGATGCGAATGACCGTCTGACGCTCTTTGGACAGTCTTACAATTTCAGCGATTTTATCCGGGGCGATATTTCCGGGGTTAATCCGGATACCGTCTGCACCGTTTTGGATGGCCTTCAAGGCCAGCTGGTAGTGAAAATGAATATCGGCAATCAAAGGGATCTGTATGCGCTTTTTTATCGCCGGTATCGCCTCAACAGCTTCTTCATCCAAAACGGCCACCCTGACGATTTCACAGCCTGCTTCCTGCAATTCATGAATCTGCCTGACGGTTGCCTCAATGTCGCGGGTATCCGTATTGGCCATGGATTGAACGACAATGGGCTCATTCCCTCCGATTTTGACTGATCCGACTTGGATGACTCTTGCTTTTCGTCGTTTTTTTAAAACCTGTTCACCAGGCATAGTCTGTCTCTCTTCATCATTTTTAAATTTATAACATTTGTAAACGTCCCGAGCAATGGCAAATTTATATTGCTGGAATGACAGCTCTGCAGAAGACAAGAAAACGGCAGTCACAGATAGTCCATGATAAACGTCACTGTTAACCGCCGTTTTTATGTTTGAAACGAAACCCGGTTTTCCTTTTTATACTAAGTTGCATTCAAAGGATAACGCGGCGGCAAGGAGGAGGCTCCGCAGGCGTATTATTGATACGTTGAGGAAGCCGACGACGATGCCAACAAAGTTAGCCAAAGACCGGATGCGCATTCCGCAGGGAAGCGAAAAAAAACAATTTCTTCCCTACCGGTAGTTGCCGCTCTGAAATCGGCAACTACATGCGGCTTGGTATCATTTTCCCAGCCAGCAATGCAGACACAACTGGTCTTCAGGCAGGCCTATGGCCGCAATCATATCTTCTATAGTCATGTATTTCAGTGATGTCACATTCAAATCACGACGAATCCAGTCAATCATGTCTGCATGTTTCGATGATCCGGGATCAAGGTATTCCGAGGGATCTTCGAGATCTTTTCCTTCAAGCGCACGCATCGCTTTACGGCAGGCAAGTTCAGCCGTTGAACGGGTTGATGATGCATAGATGCAGGGAAACATCAGCGGCGGGCAGGCAGGACGGATGTGAATCTCCTTTGCGCCATTGTCCCATAATTTTTTCACCGTCAGGTTTTTTAACTGCGTACCTCGCACAATAGAATCGTCGCAAATAATCATCCGGCTGCCATTGATAACTTCCCGGACGGCACTGAGCTTCATGGTGGCAACCAGATCACGAATTTCCTGGGTTGGCGGTGTATAACTTCGGCCGTAACCAGGGGTATACTTTACCAGGGGTCGCCGGTATGGAATGCCGGATTCCATTGCGTAACCAATGGCGTGACCGACACCGGAATCGGGAACCCCCGCAACAAAATCCACATCAACATTGTCCCGCTTTGCCAAATAGATTCCGCATCGTTCCCGGGTTCGCTCCACGCTGATACCATCGTATGTGGATGAAGGTGATCCCGTATAGATCCACAAGAAGGAGCAGATTCTTTTCTCGTTTCCTTCAGGCTTTAGCTGCTTGATTCCCTCGGACGAAAGCAGCACGATCTCTCCCGGCCCCAGGAATCTCTTGAGTTCATAGCCGAGGTTTTCAAAAGAACTGGCTTCTGTCGCAACGACATACGATTTTCTTTCCGGATTCTTGCTCTGGCCCAGCGCAAGGGGGAAACGTCCGACTTTGTCCCGGGCAGCGTAAATGCCTTCAGCCGTTAGCACAAGAACACAGATCGATCCTTCAATGATGCCGCGCATGGACGCAATGCCTTCGACAATGTTGTCCCCGCGGTTGATCAGGGAGGCGACGATTTCCGCGTTATTGACACCTCCCCCGGCCATCTCCGTAAAAGAAGCTCCTTCATTGAGCAGTTCACCAACCAGTTTATTCTTGTTGGTGATCAAACCCGTGGCCACCACCGCATAAACACCGAATTTGGAACGGAAAATAAGAGGCTGCGGGGACTCGTCATCAATGGCGCCAATTCCCGCGTACCCTTCCATTTTTTTGTAATCGTCTACAAACCTTGACTTGAACTGCGCCTGCGATATGCCATGAATTGTGTTGTAAAATCCTTTAGCACCAAACACAGCCATACCACCGTGTTCGGTTCCCAGATGTGAATGATAATCCGTTCCGTAAAAGAGAGTCTGAACACAACTGTCCTGTGTAATTACGCCGAAAATACCCCCCATTTCTCCCTTCCTTCCACGGCTTTTAAAAAAGTTTTGCTACAGCGTTCTTCATTCTCTTGACACCTTCTTCGATATTTTTCATTGAAGTGGCGTAAGACAAGCGGATATGCTGATCATTTCCGAAAGCTGCTCCCGGTACGGTGGCTACATTCGCTTCATCCAGCAGATACTCAATAAAATCAGTTGAAGTTGCTATTTTCCTGCCCGCGAAGGAACTTCCGTAGATTGAGGAAACATTGGGAAACACATAAAAAGCACCTTCAGGCATCAGACAGGATATGCCCTGAATGTCATTGAGCGCTTCTACGATGTAATCTCTTCTTTTCTTAAATTCCCGGACCATCATTTCAACAACGCTTTGATCGCCGTTGAGAGCCGCCACGGATGCTTTTTGAGCAATGGACGTCGGGTTGGAGGTACTCTGACCCTGAATTTTTACCATGGCCCCGATGATTTCCTGCGGGCCTGCCGCGTAACCTATACGCCAACCGGTCATGGCATAGGCTTTGGAAACACCGTTAACTACAATGGTCCTGTCTTTTAGGCGTTCATCAACCATAGCCATATTCGCAAACGGGTAGTTCGTATAAAGTATTTTTTCATAAATATCGTCTGAAATGATGAAAATGTCCGTATCCGCCAAAACGACCGCAAGCGCTTTGAGGTCATCCGGCGAATAACCGGCGCCTGTCGGATTGGATGGACCGTTCAGAACAAGTGCTTTAGTGCGGGTGGTTATTGCGGCCTTTAATTGCCGGGGCTGCATCTTGAAGCCTTCTTTTTCCGACGTATTGACAATGACCGGTGTTCCACCGGCAAGCACAACAATATCAGGATACGAAACCCAGTAAGGGGCGGGAACAATCACTTCATCCCCTTCCTCAATGAGCACCTGCGCCAGATTGTACAATGTGTGCTTTGCCCCGCACGAAACGACAATCTGCGAACGTTTGTATTCCAAATGATTATCAACGGCCAGTTTCTGAATGATCGCGTCTTTCAGTTCATCCGTTCCACCTACCGGTGTGTATTTTGTAAAACCGGCCTCGATGGCCTTGATGGCCGCTTGCTTGATATGGTCCGGCGTGTCAAAATCCGGTTCCCCGGCACCGAAACCGATGACATCTCTTCCCTCTGCCCTCAAGGCGTTGGCTTTCGCCGTTATGGCCAGGGTCTCCGATGGCTTTACCTTTGCAACTCTACCAGCCAGCTTCACAAACTTACCTCCCGTTAGCATTGATGTTGTATTTTTCTAATAATTTCTGATGCACATTTTCCGGAACCAGTCCTCTGACCGACCCTCCTAAACTGGCGACTTCCTTGATCAGCTTGGAACTGGTATAAAACCACCTGAACCCACTCATCAGAAAAACGGTTTCAACTTTTTTTGTCTGACGACGGTTCATCAGGGCCATCTGGAATTCATATTCAAAATCGGAAAGAGCACGCATTCCTCGTAAAATCGTGTTGGCTCCCGAGTTTTTGAGATAATCAATTAAAAGACCGTCATGACTGTCAACGCGAATCCCCGGATAATCCTGGAAAACCTCCCGGATAAACTGACAACGCTCCTCTACCGTAAACAGGGCCGTCTTGCTGAAATTATTTGCGACAAGCACAATGATTTCATCAAAAATTCGAATCCCTCTTTTGATGATATCCACATGACCGTTGGTAATCGGATCAAACGATCCCGGATAAATTGCAATTTTATTATCAAATTTTTCTGTATTCATGCATCGCCCATCCTTAGCAAAGTCAATAAATTATCTCCATACTTTCTCTGATCAATTATGAGCCATTCCGTTGAAAAGACCGGTTGTTCTTTTATGGAATGCTGCAGCACAACGAAACCGTTTTCCCCAAGGACAGGATATTGTGCAAGCAACCGAATTGTTTCTCCGATAAATCCTTTATTATAGGGAGGATCGGCAAAAACCACATCAAAACGGATTCTCTTTCTGTAAAGATCACGCAAGGCCGATTCAATGTCGGCGTGAATGATCAGGCATCGATCCTCGTAACCGCACAAGGAGACATTCTTACGGATCACACCGATCATTTCCCTGTTTTTTTCAACAAAAACAACATCCTTTGCTTCACGGCTCGCCGCTTCCAAGCCAACGGAGCCGGAACCTGCATACAAATCCAGAAAACCCATATCTGCCGGTGATCCCAAAAGATTGAAAAGTGTTTCCCTCAAAAAATCCGTTGTCGGTCTTTGTGTTGACCACGAAGGAAACTTCAATGTTCTTCCTTTTGCTTCACCTCCGGAAATTCTCATAGGATCTCGTTGGAATTTGACCAATTCAGTTGTTATGTTTCCTAGCTGGGAGCATCACCTGGTTTCACATCCTTGTGGCGCATTTTCTGAATTAATTTTAACAGCCACCAGATCGGACCGGACACGGCATATCCAACAAAAATGATAAAAAACATCACCTCCGGTTTGTAAATAATGATCAATAAAATGCCGACAAGTAACAGAAATACCATAAACCGCATGCGGGAAAAAAGTTTCATGTCCTTTCCGCTGTAATATTTCACATTGCTGACCATTAAAACAGACAGGGAAAACACGAGAACCATAATAAAAGGGCTGTGAAAAGCGCCGTAATCAATACCAAGGTCATCTAAAAAAATAACCGTGGTAGCAATGACACCAGCAGCCGCCGGTATGGGAAGACCGTTGAAAACCCTGCTTTCGATGAGACCGATCTGTATGTTGTATCGGGCAAGACGAAGTGCTCCACAGAGAACAAACAGAAAGCCTGCCATCCAGCCCAGTTTCCCGTAAAAGGACATTGCCCAGATATAGGCCATTAACGCAGGTGCCATGCCGAACGCAATCAGGTCGGAAAGAGAGTCATATTCGGCTCCGAATTTGCTTGTGCTGTTTGTCATTCTTGCAACCCGGCCATCCAGACTGTCAAAAACGATTGAGACCAGAATAGCTACAGCAGCGATATAAAATTTTTCCTGTACAGAGGCAATGATTGAATAAAATCCGGCAAATAAACTGGCTGTTGTCAAAAGGTTCGGCAAAACATAAATGCCTTTTTTAAGTCTTGCTTTTCTGAGTTGCCGTTGTTCTTCGTTCATGAGAGGTATCCCAGAGGTGATTGTCCCGCCCGGACTTGGGCACCCAGTTTTGCAACAATCCGGGAGTCAGAAGGTAAAAATACTTCAACACGGGACCCGAAGCGGATCAGACCGAATCGTTCGCCTTTGCTGATCGAGACCCCCTCGCTTGTCCAGCAGACGATCCTCCTTGCGATCAGGCCAGCAATCTGAACCGTCCAAAGCATGCGGCCGTCTTGGGTGCGTATCATGATTTCATTGCGTTCATTTTCTGTGGAAGCCTTGTCCAAGTTGGCAGACAGAAACTTACCCTTGTGGTAGCAAATTTTCTCAATCTTTCCACTGTACGGGGCACGATTCACATGAACATTAAAAACGTTCATGAAAATACTAATTTTTTTGAATTTTCCGGAAATGGTTCCCTGAACATCAACCTCTTCTATCCTGATAACTTTGCCGTCAGCCGGGCTGATTACCAGTTTTTCTTCATCTTTAAAATTTCTTTCGGGGTTACGGAAAAAACAGATGATGAAAACCGTGATGGCCGTCAAAATGACTGCCAGCCAGGTAATGGCGAAAAACGCAGCAATTACTGTCAGAATGATGGAAATGACAATAAACGGGAATCCTTCGCGGGCAATCATACTATTATGTTTCATAAAGTATTTTTCTTTCTTCAAATGAGGTTTTGTTGATATATGAATTGCTCCTTCTTGTCAATAAATCTTTGCCTTTGATTTCGCGACTATCCGCTTGACATTCTCATGAGAATAAAGATATAAAACACAGAATTTACGGAGGACATAAAATGGCAAAAAAGGTAAAAATTTACACTTTGAGTACATGTAGCCATTGTAAAGCGGCAAAAAAATTCCTGAATGAAAATCAAATTATTTTTGATGCAACCGATGTTGATCTGCTTCAGGGTGCGGACAGAGAAGCTGCCCTGGATGAAGTCATTCAATTTAACCCGCAACGCTCTTTCCCAACCATCATCATTGGTGACAGAATTATCGTTGGTTTCAAAGAAAAGGACATCAGGGAGGCTTTGGGACTCTCATGACGGCTCAAGAGCTGTACGATCTTTTAAAAAAAGCTCAGGAACCGAAAGGTTACTTTTTTAACAAAGACAAGAAATGGGTTCTTTCCATTCTTCAGGATCTTCTGGTGAATAAAGAACGCTACGGTTATTCATCCTGTCCCTGTCGCCTGGCCTCAGGAGACCGGGAAAAAGACCGTGATATTATATGCCCCTGTGCATACAGGAGCGAAGATGTAAAAGAATACGGCAGCTGTTTCTGCAATCTCTATGTTTCAAAGGACTGGAATGACGATAAGATTCCCCATCAATATGTGCCCGAAAGACGTCCGCCCGACAAAGTATTCTTTTAATTAAAGAACCATCTTCGGTATTTTATGCATTTACTCTTAACAGCCTCTATTCATCTATCTTCATTGCAAAAATAATTTTATCTTAAGGATTGACAAAACAAACAAGGAACAATAAGTTACCCTCAAATTTATACAGCGAAGGGATCACTGGATGATTAACACTTATATTTGCAAGAAAAAGGGTGTTTTAATAACAGAAATATGCACCGACACAACCTGTGAGTGGCGTCTGAAAAACGAGGCGTTTCTGAACTGCACATGGGTTGCCTGTAACTACGGCCCCTTCACGCTGGAAGAAGTCGGTGATATGATGGGTGTTACCCGGGAACGAATTCGCCAGATCGAAGCCAAAGCCCTTAAAAAGCTTCAGCATAAAAAACGAAGAGACCAGCTGAAAGATTTCGCGGCCCCCGGAAACGACTGGGACAACCTCTAAGCTTTCTCACTTTTCAAAAAAATCTTTTGTTCGAAAGAACGAAAGGAATTGATCATCCCTGTGGTAATCAGCTACCTTTCAATATCAATGCGATCGTGACATAACATGACCGCGAATCTTTGACAGAGGAGTTTTTGAATGTTAAGGCTGGGCTTTGATCTTGTAAAGGGAAGTTAATTTTGTTTTTTCTTTTTTAATTTTTCCAAAAACAGCACTTCGTTCATGTGGATTTTGCGCTCATCACGGGCAAACAGCATCCCGTTGATGGACATCTCCAAATCCAGAGCGGCAATCTTATCCATCCTCGGAACAACAGAACAAATATTTTTCAGTTCTTCAAGAGCCTTGACGGACCTTGAAGATAATATTTCCGCTATTTTCTCAGCCTCCCTCATGAACCTTTCAGGAGGCGCCACTTTATTCACAAGGCCAATTCTTTCTGCTTCATTCGCGCCGATAGGCTCACCCAGCATGACAATTTCCTTTGCTTTATTTACACCGACAATCTGGCTTAATGGATAGAAAAGAGGACTTAAACCGAATTTAAGCTCCGGGTGGCAGAAAATAGCGCTTTCAGATGCAACGATCAGATCACAAACCGTCACGATATTGAATCCGCCACCCAACGCAATCCCGCCAACTGCGGCAATCACCGGCTTCGGATATGAATAAATCTTTTTCAGATATCTCTTCATTGATTCGAAGTAGTCATCAATCTCCACATTCGAGAGGGACGCCATTTCCTTGATATCCATTCCGGCGGAGAAGACATACTCTCCTCCGGTAATTAATAAAGCATTCATCTGCTGATCTGTCTCGACATCCAGCAGGGCGTCATTAAACTCCAGCCTCATTTCCTTGCATAGAGCGTTCATTTCATGCGCACGGTTAAATTTAATAACAGCGTATGATTTTTTCTTGTCAAGGATGATATTCTTGTAAGTCATCTTTTCTGATCAACTTTCAATCGAAGATCTTTTCCTGTTTTAAAAAAAGGGACCAGACGGTCACCCAGGGAAACTGCCGCACCTGACTTCGGATTGCGTCCGATTCTGGGCTTTCTTTTACGCATGACAAATATTCCGAATCCTCTAATCTCAATTCTTTCGTTTCTTTTCAATGCGCCTGTCATGGAATCGAGAATGGTCTGTACTGCCAAAGCGATATCTTTTTGCGAATAGGTTTTAAATTTTTCCTGAGTCTTCTTGATCAATTCATTCTTGGTCATAAAATCTGCCGTCCGGAAACTATGGTTGATACAGATAACTGACACCTGTTCTGGTGAATTCAGACTTTTCGCGGAGTGCTTGATTGAGTGAATTGGCCGCACTTTCAAACATCAAATCAAATATACCCCGGCCTGTCTTTTTGGGAAACACCAGCTCGTACTGACCGTCTTTGCCGGCCAAAACACTGGCAAGCTTCGCCGCAGCGTCCATATTTCCCAATTGATCCACCAAACCATAGTCCTTGGCCTTACGGCCGGAAAAAACGCGACCATCCGCTATTGCGGCAACCTGCTCACGGGTCAGTTTCCGATTGCGGACAATGACATCAATGAACTGGTTGTATATATCATCAACCAGTTCCTGGACAATCGCCTGTTCTTCGGGAGTCATCTCCCTCATCGGTGAGCCGATGTCTTTGTAGGGTCCACTTTTTACAACCGATGATTTCACACCCACTTTTTTCATGAGTTCTTCAAAATTGGCAAATTGCATAATCGCAGAAATACTGCCTGTAATGGTCCCCGGGTTGGCCACAATTTTGTCACCCGCGCAGGCAATCAGCAATCCTCCCGAAGCGGCAATTGACCCCATCGACACAACGACTTTTTTCTTTTTTTTGAGTTCAAGAATTGCGTCATAGATTTCCTGGGCCGCGCCAACACTGCCTCCGGGCGAATTAATCCGCACAACGACGGCCACAATGGAACTGTCCTTTGCAAATTCATCAATCTGCTGATTGATTTTAAATGAATCGGTAATCAGTCCCTCTATCGGCAAAACACCGACTTTGTCATTTAAGGAAAATCTTTTCGCGCCGACGCTTCCAGTCTGCGCACCCGCTCTGTAAAAGATTAAATAAAAAACAAAACCAAGCACAATCAGCAAAAGCAACCCTGACATGACCGGATGTTTTCTCATTCCTCTTATTCCTTGGTCTGGTTGCCGATTTTTACGTCAGCCAGTGCCTGTCCGAGATTCGAACCAATATTTTCCCGATTGTTGAGATACTGATGGTTTGAAGCCGGAGACGGTGCCGGTGCTTCCATTTCCTTAATGCTTAAACGGATTTTCTTTGTTTTCACATCGATGCTTTTCACAACGGCGGACACGACATCTCCCACATTGTATAGCTCGGCGGATGATTTTACTCTCTTTTGACTGATCTCTGAAATATGCACCAGACCTTCAATGCCGTCTTCAATTTCCACAAAAATTCCAAAGTCTGTAAAGTTGGTGATCTTACCGGTCACCACACTTCCCGGCGCATATTTTTTAGGCAATTCTTCCCATGGGTTCTTTTCGATCTGCTTGATACCCAGAGAAAATTTTTCGTTGTCCACGTCAATGTTCAATACGACTGCTTCGACTTCCTGCCCTTTTTTAAAGTATTCGGATGGATGTGTAACCCGGTGCTTCCAGGAAATATCCGACACATGCACGAGACCGTCGATCCCGTCTTCTATTCCGACGAACACCCCGAAATTTGTAATGTTGCGAACAAGGCCTTTCACAATGGTGCCGACCGGATACTTTTCCTTGAGTTTTTCCCATGGATTGGCTGTGGTCTGTTTCAGACTCAAAGACACTCTCTTTGCCTCCGGATTAACCTCCAGCACCACCACGTTGACCGTGTCACCCACGTTCATCACTTTGGACGGATGCTTGATTTCCCTTGTCCAGTACATTTCAGATATATGCACCAGTCCTTCAACGCCAGGCTCCAGTTCGATAAAAACACCATAGTCCGTCAGGTTAACGACTTTACCCTGTACCAGAGCCCCCACCGGATATCTTTCCGAAATATGCTCCCATGGGTTATCATGAAGCTGCTTCAATCCCAGAGACACTCTTTCTTTTTCGCGATCGAATGAAAGCACCTTGACCTTAATTTTATCTCCCTTATGGAATATTTCAGAGGGTTTGGCTATTCTACCCCAGGAAATGTCGGTCACATGGAGCAGACCGTCAATTCCGCCGAGATCAATAAAAATCCCATAATCCGTAATATTCTTGATAACACCTTCTATGATGTTGCCTTCCACAATATTGTTGAGCGTTTCTCTCTTTTCACTTTCTCTTTCGGTGGCCACAATGGATCGTCTGGACAAGACCACGTTATTGCGTTTACGATCATACTTCAGGATCTGAAACTCCAGGGTCTGACCAATAAACTGTTCCAGGTCTTTTATCGGACGGACGTCTATCTGTGATCCGGGAAGAAACGCAATGATGCCAATGTCAACGGATAAACCGCCCTTCACTTTCTCTACCACGGTCCCTTTGATTGTAAGATTATTTTCGCTTACATGTTTAATGTCATCCCAGACTTTCAGTTTAGCCGCTTTTTCATGTGAAAGAACAAGATTCCCCTCGGAATCACGCTTATCAATAAATACTTCTATATCATCACCTTCGGACACAGTCAGGTTCCCCTCTGCGTCTTTCAGTTCCTTGATCGGGATAAAACCTTCCGTTTTCCACCCCACATCCACCATGACAGTGTCCGCCGTTATCTGAACCACTTTGCCCCGGGCAATGTCCCCATACTGTAACTGATTAAGACTCTGTTCGTAGAGTTCCTTGAACCCCATATCTTCTTCCCTTGACTGGTTTGGCATCGGATGAGTGCCGGAAATTGAAGAGTCGGTCTTAACCTCCTTTTCGTTAGATAAGTTTGTGTTGTTATTGTTAACCATTAACCTGATACCCCCTAAATTTAATAAGACTTTTAATCTTGTTTGCCTAACATACAGAAAATGAAATAGCAAGATAAATCAAAAAACCGCTGTATTTCGTTTATCACCCTGTCTTCAGTCATGAATACCGGATATATACTCAAGAATTTTTTCGACAACCTGTGAAACATTTAGAGAAGTCGAATCAATGATTATTGCATCGGGAGCCGCGATCAGAGGTGCTATTTTCCTTTGCGAATCCTGATAGTCTCTTGCCTGCATGTCCCTGGATATGTCTGAAAGCACCACCGGTTTGTTTTTCTGAATAAGTTCTTCATGACGCCTGCGGATTCTCTCACCTGCACCGGCATCCAGAAAAATCTTGATTTCAGCATCAGGAAAAACAACTGACCCCATATCTCTTCCTTCCGCCACAATACCACCCCGGGCGCCTGCTTCTCTCTGCAGATGAAGTAATTTTTCCCGCACCACAGGAAATGTCGACAGGGTGGAAGCAGCCAGTCCAACTTCTTCCGTCCGGATTTTATCTCCGGCATCTTCTCCATCGACAAAAACCGTCATCACCCCATTCTCGTTTTTCAGAATGACATCGGTATTTGAGCACAACTGCCCGAGCTCATCAGGATCGTTCACATCAACCTTACATTTGAGCGCCTTATAGGCAAGCGCGCGGTATAATGCTCCCGTGTCAAGGTAAATGAATTGCAGTCTCGTGGCAAGTGCCTTACTGACGGTGCTTTTACCGGCCCCGGCAGGTCCATCAATGGTAATCACTGGTTTCATATTCCCTTTCCTTTGTTTTTTTCTGCCTGCAATGAACGGTAAGCAGAACTTGCCTAAATACACTAAAGCAGGTAGTATATCGTAACCTTAATACAGGATGATGAAGCAAATCACTATGTGCAAAATTGTTCAAAAGCAATATTTTTCTTTCATTCTGGCGCTATTGGTAGTTTGCGTGACAACCCAGAGTGCCTGGTCTGCCTTTACCATTGCCGACGAAAAAAAGCTTGGTAAGGAAATCTATGACAAGCTCGAAAAGAATAACTTTTTACTGCATGATAAAAGGCTTGAAGCTTATATCAGCAAAATTGGAAATCATGTTCTGCAGCGAAGCGACAAGGCGCCTTTTGATTTCACCTTTTCGATTTTTAACAGCTCGGCCATCAACGCATTCGCGACTCCAGGCGGATATGTTTATATTAATAAGGGTTTGATCAGTGTTGTAAACAATGAGGCACAGTTAGCCGGCGTCATCGCACATGAAATCGCCCATGCCAATGCAAGACATGTCGCCAGTATTATTGAAAAATCGAAAAAACTCAATCTTGCCATGATGGCTGCAATCATCGCGGCTGCCTTGCTTGGAGGCGGAGGAGAAGCCACAGCGGCTATTGCCACCTTCTCTATTGCCGGTGCAACTTCCATCAGCCTCAAATACCAGAGGGAACACGAAGAAGAAGCGGATCGAATGGGAATAGAATATCTTGTAAAGTCCGGCTATTACCCTGCCGCCATGGTTGAATTTCTCAAGATCATGAAGCAGTATGAATTTATATCAAAATCGATTCCTTCCTATCTGTTCACGCATCCGGGAACAGATGACCGTATTTTTTATCTGGACAGCCTCCTCCAGACCCAATATCGAGGCGACGGTGCCCGGGATATCGTGGGGAGCTTTGTTAGAATGCAGTCTCTGATTGGTCTGGACGCAAACGGTCTTTTTAACCGCCGTAAAACCCTGACACAATCCCTTCAAAAAAATCCCCGCAATGTTGATCTTCTTTACGCCCTGGCCATGACGGAAGAACAGCTTGGCCATACCCGGGCCGCAGTAGAACATTTGAACAGTGGACTTTCCATCGCACCCCGCGACGGGGATATTCTTAAGAGCATCGGAATGATCAGCTTAAAGACAGGGAACGTCGGACTTGCCCGTCTTCGTCTGCTTGAAGCCTCCAGAGTGAACCCCGAAGACGATCAGGTCACGCTGGCCCTCGGTAAGGCCCATTACGCGACGGGTGATTTTCAAAGCGCCCTGAATTGTTTTCTGAAGCTGCAGGACAAAACAACTGATGATGTCGATATCGACTACCATATTGCCATGTCTTATGGCCGTCTGAACCAGCAGGGGGATTCTCACTATTATTTCGGCTTACATTTCAAAAAGAAGCAGAAAAAAGACAGTGCCCTTTTCCATCTGCAAAAAGCGCTTGAATATTTTTCCAAGGAATCACCAAAGGCGGCGTCCATACAGGAAGCCATGACGGAATTGAGTACAGGCAAACCTGTAAAACCGGATAAAAAAACAGAAGCAAAGCCAAATACCCCCAAGTGAAATGTCTATAAAAAACGGATTTTTATCATGAAACCGCCGGTCAATCTTTATCGTTGCGAAAAACGAAACAATACATTATAAGGCAGGCAGTCTAACATTATTCATGAAAGGAGCATGACACAGTGAACATTTTAATCTTTGGTCCCAACGGCAGCGGAAAAGGTACACAAGGCGCAATCGTGCAGAAAAAATATGGAGTTCCCCACATTGAAACCGGTGTTATTTTCCGTCAAAATATCTCGAAAAAAACCCCGCTGGGTGAAAAAGCAAAAGCCTTTATTGACCGAGGCGAACTCGTCCCGGATGATATTACCATTCCCATGATCCTCGATCGCCTGAAAGAAGATGACGCCAAAAGCGGCTGGCTGCTTGATGGATTCCCCCGCAACCTTGCTCAGGCTGAAGCTCTCTGGGCAGCCCTCCAGAAAGAAAACATCAAGCTCGACATCGTCATCGAGATCGATCTGGATCGTGAAACGGCCAAAAAGCGCATTATGGGCCGCAGACTATGTAAAACAGATAATAACCACCCGAACAATATTTATATCGATGCAATCAAGCCGGCGGAAAAAGACGGCAAACCGGTTTGTCGCGTGTGCGGATGCGAGGAATTATCCACCCGCGCCGACGATCAGGACAGTGCAGCCATCGACAAACGTCATGGCATTTACTATGACACCAAGACCGGAACGCTGGCCGCCGTAAACTATTACAAAGAAAGAACCAAAGTCATCATCGTTGACGGCCGCGCAGGCGTGAAGGAAGTTTCCGAAGACCTGATGAAGAAACTGGGTTAAATTCGCCAGGATAGATTTTTGGACAAAAGCCCCCCAGATTTCGTGGAGGGCTTTTTTTAACATTCTTATGAAAAATATCAGAAATTTCAGTATCATTGCACACATCGATCACGGCAAGTCCACATTGGCCGACCGGCTGATCCAATTCACCGGTGTCTGCAATGAAAGAAACTTTCAGGACCAGCTGCTGGACAACATGGATATCGAGCGGGAACGGGGCATTACCATCAAAAGCAATGCCATTTCCCTGCCCTATCGCGCCAAAGATGGAAATGAATACATGCTGAACCTGATTGACACACCGGGTCATGTGGATTTTTCTTATGAGGTGTCCCGGTCACTCGCGTCCTGCGAAGGAGTTCTGCTGCTGATTGATGCCGCCCAGGGGGTTCAGGCTCAGACACTGGCCAACCTTTATCTGGCCATGGAACACAACCTGGAAATCATTCCTGTCATTAATAAAATTGATTTGCCATCCGCCGACATTGAGCGGGTTCTGGAAGAAATCGAATCTGAACTGGGACTGGATCCGGATACCCATATCAAATGCTCCGCCAAGGAAGGCACGGGAATCGAGGAAGTTCTGGAAGCTGTTGTCCAACGGATTCCGCCTCCCCGGGGCGATATCTCCAATCCGCTGGCCGCACTGATTTTTGACGCCAAATATGATTCGTTCCGGGGCACCATCATTCATTGCCGTGTCTTTGAGGGCAGTGTAAAAGCCGGCGACATCATCAGGTTCATGAGCAACAACGCCACCTACAAAGTGGAAGAAGTGGGATATTTTCAGCTGACACGCGTCAAGCTGGATAAACTTTCATCGGGGGATGTCGGCTATATCATTGCAGGAGTCAAAACCGTTGCCGACGTACGCACAGGAGACACCATTACCCTGCAAAACAAACCATGCCAGCAATCTTTGCCGGGTTTTAAAGAAGTCAAGCCCGTCGTCTTTGCCTCAATCTATCCCATTGCGTCTGACGATTATCAGGACCTGGCCGATTCACTGGAAAAATACAAGCTCAACGACGCGTCATTCATCTACGAAAAAGATTCATCCGCCGCTCTCGGACAGGGTTTCCGCTGTGGCTTTTTGGGTCTGCTTCACCTGGATATTGTCCAGGAGCGTCTGGAGCGTGAATTCGGTTTGTCGATTATCCTTTCCGTTCCCAGCGTGCGCTACCGTTTCACACTGGAAGACGGCAAGGTCATTTACGTGGATAATCCCACCCACTATCCTGATCCGGCTGAAATCGACAAGGGAGAAGAGCCTTACATCCGGGCAACAATGATGCTTCCGGAACGTTACCTGGGATCCGTGATGAAGCTGTGCATGGAAAAACGCGGTGTAAATTCCAATATGAATTACACAGGACCCGGACGCGTTGAGTTATCCTATGAAATGCCGCTTGCGGAAGTCATCTTTGACTTCTATGACCGTTTCAAATCCGTGACTCAGGGCTATGGTTCCTTTGATTATGACATCATTGATTACCGGGAAAGCAATCTGGTGCTGATGGATATTCTCGTCAACGGCGAAAAAGTGGATGCTCTCTCCCAGATTGTGCACCGGGAAAGAGCACGTGCAAGGGCCCTGATTGCCTGCGATCGGCTGAAAGATGAGATCCCCCGTCAGATGTTTAAAATTGCAATTCAGGGTGCCATCGGGGGGGAAATCATCGCCCGAAGTACCATCAGCGCCTTCCGCAAAGACGTCACCGCCAAATGCTATGGCGGCGACATTACCCGCAAAAGGAAACTCCTGGAAAAACAGAAAGCAGGCAAAAAGCGAATGAAGATGATTGGCTCTGTGAGCATTCCGCAGAGTGCGTTTTTAGCGGTCCTGAAATCCGATAACGATTAGCTTCAGGACAACCTATGCATACGAAATCGGCCGGGCTTTATATACATGTTCCATTTTGTTTGAGCAAATGCCGGTATTGCAGCTTCTACTCCATCACATCCGTTGAGCTGATGGATGAGTTTGTCAAAACGGTTGTGCGGGAGATGGCTTTTTACAAAGATATTTTCCCCTCCTTTGATAGTCTGTATTTTGGCGGCGGCACCCCTTCCCTTCTGACCACCGGGCAGGTAAAGACCCTTCTCGATGCGGCACAAAAATATTTTGATATCAGGCCACGCGCTGAGATCACCACGGAAGTCAATCCGGGTGATGTTTCACTGGAATATTTTCAGTCTCTGCGCAGGGTGGGAGTCAACCGGCTCAACATCGGCGTTCAGTCTTTTGACGATTCTCTGTTAAAATTTCTCGGACGGCGCCATACAGCAAAACAGGCAATAGAGTCCATTGAAACCGCCCGAAATGCAGGATTTAAGAATCTCGGGTTTGATCTGATTTACGCCGTACACGGCCAGAATGTAAAAACCTGGCGGCAAACACTGAAAAAAGCCCTTTCGTTTTCACCTGAGCATCTTTCATGCTATCAGCTTTCTCTGGATTGTAAAACGCCTTTATACAAACAATACAAGCAGGATGGTCTGGAATTGCCATCGGAAAAGGAAGCTCTGGATTTCTTCATCAGCACTTCAATGATACTGACCGAAGCAGGCTATATTCATTACGAAGTGTCAAATTTTGCCCGCACCCGTAAGTTTGAATCAAGGCACAACAGGAAATACTGGAATCATGAGCCATATCTGGGGCTGGGTCCTGCCGCTCACTCTTTTTTTGGCAACAGGCGCTGGTGGAACAAAGCGAATGTAAAAACCTATTTAAAAGATATTGGAAGCGGCAAAAAACCGGTGGCCAGGTCTGAACAACTTTCAAACGATGAACTGGCACTGGAAAGTCTGTTTTTGGGTATGCGCACAGCGGACGGGGTTAATCTGGAATCTCTCAAGAAGCTCTACGGTCTTGACCTGCTTGCCGTAAAGAAAAGAATCATCGGAACATTGATCGATCATCAACTGGTTATACTGAAAAACAATCGCCTGTGCCCGACACTTGAAGGCATGGCTTTGGCGGACAGTCTTGCCCTGATTTGACTATTCAACCACGCAACCTGCAAAAAATCTTAATGAGCCCAAATCTGAATGGTGGACGGTGTGAATAAGGACCCTACATTGTTTACGATTCGCGCTCTAACACTGCCAATATAGAAGTTGCCCAGTTCCTCAGCTCCCGTGGTCAATTCCTGGTCCTGTGCCAGCACAACGGTACCGGTGATAGCGCTGGGAATTGCCACAGTGGTGTTAGGATGAATACGGATATTCACCTGGGTAATGGTCCCCTGCCCGTGTCCGTTGTTGATCGCATCGGTATTCAGTGTGCCGACACCGATATTACAACCGCCATCAATATTCATATGGCCGATATTCAGGTTGGTCACACCAATGTAACCGTCTGTCGCTGCGGTACCGAACGAATCGGCAAGAATACTCGTGGTATTCCCGTATGAAATCGTGCCAACCGTAATTGAATCAATGTTGATGTCGAATCCAAAGTTAACGCCTCTGTTCCCTGAGCCTGCGGCGCCGATTGTCAGATACCCCGCATTATACGATGAGGCAAAAGCAGGCGATGATGACTCACCCAGGAGAATTTCAATGCCACTCATATAAATCGCGCCTAACTGTTGAGCCGTTGTTGAGGTAGGAGCGCCTGCGGTAACCCCGGATACAAAAATATCCGTCTGCAGGCCGTTGACTGTCAAATGAGCCGTAGGCAGACCAATTCTCACCTGGGTTGTCCACCCGAGAATATCTGAACCAACATCAATCGTGATGGGTTTGTTGCCCATATAGCCGATTGCGGATGGCCCGGTGGTTGCGAATGGACCATCGTGACGGCCGGAGAAGTGAGTAGTAAGATTCAGGCCTTCAATGCCTACATAACCTGCATTGGAATAACCCGTGAAACCGTCGGAATCGCCCCATGCGATTGTGCCGATGGATAGGTTGGCCGTAACGTCAACGTTGATACTGACACCGGCCTGACCCGTTATTTCGGCCAGTTCATTGTCATCAATCGCCGTCATGGCCAAAACGGACATTGGGAGTGCCACAAACACAAAAAACATAACAAGAATTGCACAAATAGAGAACTTTTTCATTGTTTTCGCCTTTGTCCAAGTGGAGTCGGTAATATCTCGTGATTCATTCTGATAGCATAAATCATTCCATGAAAATATTAGACGAATTGATCATATGAAATAATCGCCGCTTTGCCTTGATTTACAATGTCTTACATATCTTAAAGATTTTTTTTAATTTTTAAAAATAGATCTGATATTTTTTGAATAATGCCTTGTTTGTTAAATTATCCGACATTTATTGACCTTCAACATTGGCAGTAATTTCCAATATTATAACGGATGCTAAATGTTATAATGATTTTTGCAAAAATGTTGTATGTAAAATAAGTCGACAATAATTTTAGTCTGATACAGGATTGAATGAAAAAGTTGCCCTAATCCCGACATGAGAATGCTCTGAATTCTTACAGTTTGTTCTTTTTTTATAATATTATGTAATACTGAATATATTCTATTTAAGATATTGAAATATAAAAATAAACAAAGATCATGGAAGGTTTCACTTTACGATCGAATCCACAGAAAAGGCTGAGCGAAAACAATTACCGGAATGTCGCACGGAAACGAATCATCGCGCCTGCAAACAACACGGTTCCAATCGCCGCAATCGCAAGGAACTGCACCCAGACGTCACCAATTCCTGCATCCCTGAAAAGCACGCGGGAGCATAATTCCGAATAGTGCGTTGTAGGGGCAAACTTCATGACGATCTGGAGGAACCTGGGCATGGATTCCAGCGGCGTGGTTCCTCCATCCAGAATGGCAATGGGCACGATAATGGGCATGCTCAGTAGCCCCGCCTGGGGCTGATTCTTGGCAATTGTGGCAAGAAAGACACCCAATGCTGTTGTTGCATAGAGGAAAACAACAGTGCCGAAAAAAAACAGAGTCGTGGACCCGTGGATGGGTGAACCTATGATCCACTTCACCGCAAAGAAAAGTGAAAACATCGCACCCATAGCCACGATAAAACTGTTGGCCCATACCTTGGCAAGTATAATTTCCACAGGCACAAGGGGCATGACCAGTAGATGTTCCACCGTGCCTCGCTCCTTTTCTTTTACAAGTGCGGCGGCTGGAAGGATAATGGCAAGCAGCGTGATCATGTGGGTAAGGAATACCATGCTCATGAACCAGGAGTTTTCACGGTTTGGATTATACATGACACGGATGTTCACCTGCATGGGAAGATCATCAGCCTTTCGAATGCCCGGCAGAAATGACTCAATCTCCTGATTGATCATTCGGGTTAAATATGTCGTTCCAAGCTTCGCGTGGCCTATGGCCGTGGCATCGACGTCGATTCTGATATCAGGATTTTTGCCGGAAAGCAGGTCTTTCTGAAAGCCTGATGGGATGTGGAGAACAAAAATGTATTCTGCCCTGTCCAGGACCTGGTTGATATCGTGATAGGTAATAGCACGGGGGGTCTGGAAAAAGGGCATCTGGATCGAGTTGATAATTCTTCTGGATAACGGGGACTGGTCTTCGTCGACATAGGCAACCGATGAGTTGCGCACCTGCAGACCAGTACCTCTGGATGGAACAATGACCATGACCGTGAAGCAATAGATGACGAGTATGATAAGAACATAGTCATGAAGGAAACTGATAAGTTCCTTCAAACCCAGTCGGTAAATATGCCGCAGTTTTCTCATCTTTCTAGATTTCCTGTTTTTTCAATAGCAAGACCGTTAAAGTCTGAATCGTGATATAGGCAACAAGAAGAAAAACAAAGTTCCAGGCAAGCTCGGTGAAACCGATTGCCTTGGTAAATGTACCTACACTGATATTTACGAAATATCGTGCAGGAAAAATCCTTGAAAAGACTTCGGCGCCTCCTACCAGGGAGGAAGCAGGTGAAATGAGCCCTGAGAATTCGAAAGAAGGCACCAGAGTCAGGGCAAAAGCGGCCACAAGAGAAGCGATCTGTGTCCGGGTAAAGGTCGAGATAAGAAGACCAATGCCGGTGCTGGTAATGATATAGAGCACTGTCCCGACAATCAGGGCTGAAAAACTGCCCCTGAACGGAATATGAAACAGGAATTTAATCACAACAAGAAGGATGATGAACGTTATTAATGTAATCACGATGTAGGGAACCTGCTTTCCCCAGAGGAATTCAAGTCTGGTCATGGGACTTGAATAGAAATTGGTGATAGATCCCAGTTCTTTTTCCCTGACTACCCCGATGGCCGTGAGCATGGCAGGAACAAGCATGAGCACGACGGCAAGCAGACCGGGAACAACAGAATATTTGCTCCTTAGCATAGGGTTATACCAGTACCGGGGCTGCACGTGGGTGGAAGAAGACTCCATACGCACAGGCGAACGGTCAGCGACGCCGATCAGGTAAGTCTGATGCACAGCTTCCGCATAGTTCTTGTTGGTCTCGGCCCGAAACGGCATGGTGCCGTCTATCCAGAAACCTACGGAAGGCCTCTGCCCCCTTTTCATGTCCTTTTCGAAATTCGGGGGAATCTCGATGACCATGTTGAACTTGCCACTCTGAAAGCCCTTGTCTATCTCGAAATGCGAGTGTACAGGCTTTTGTTGGCTGAAGTAGCGCGAACCGGAAAAATTATTCAGGTAATCACGGCTCAACATTTTCTGATCATTGTCCAGAACACTGTATTTGATGTTTTCAATATCTGTAGATATTCCGAAGCCAAAAACTATGAGAAGAAAGGGCGAAATGATGAAGGAGGTAATGAGCCGGATCGGATCGCGGAACAATTCGATAGCTTCCCTCCGGGCCAGGGCCGCCAGCCTGTAAATATCAAAGTAGCGGCCATGTTTTTTTACACGATCAGATTTTATCATGAATGGAACGGTTTGTTTTTTATTATCCATCCCATTGGTTTTATTTTCGGCAAGATCATCCTTGATATAGGCGATAAAAGCCTCTTCAAGTGTGTTGGAGTTACGCGCGCGGATAAGATCTTTTGGCGCAGCGCAGGCCAATACATGGCCCATACTCATGAGGGCGACCCTGTCGCAGCGGCCTGCCTCATTCATGTAATGGGTAGTCACAAATATGGTAACCCCGTCCCCTCTGGAGAGATTGATGAGCAGGTCCCAGAAATGGTCTCTGGCCACAGGATCAACACCTGACGTCGGTTCGTCCAGAATCAGGATCTCCGGTCTATGAATTGCTGCAACGGCCAGGGAGAGGCGCTGACGGATTCCGAGGGGAAGGCTCTCCGTCTCATCGTCCATGACATCATTCAGGTTGAACTTCTCAGCCATTTCCTTTACCCTGGAAGGAACATCCTCTTTCGGTAAATCAAAAAGATGTGCATGCATGCTCAGGTTCTGCCGAACGGTCAGCTCACCGTACAGCGAAAAGTTCTGTGACATGTAGCCGATGCGCTTTTTCAGCCCAACGCTTCCTGTTTCCACAGAACGTCCAAAGATGGTAGCCTGACCGTGTGTCGGATGCAAAAGTCCGGTGAGCATTTTCATCGTAGTGGTTTTACCGCAACCGTTCGATCCGACAAAACCAAAAATTTCCCCCCTGGGTATGGTGAAGGAGACGTCATCGACAGCAGTAAAGTCACCAAATTTTTTGGTAAGGTGTTTTGCCTCAATTGCAGAACCGTCATCCGATGCGATCCTCGGCGGTGTCGTAAAGACCTTGTGCCCATAGCGCATTTCTTCCGGCAACATGGCAATGTATGCGTCTTCAATCGTCGTTTTGCCTGTTTGCTCCTTCAACTGTGGAGGTGTTCCTGTAGCAAGGATCCGTCCACCCTCCATCATGACGAGCCAATCGAGGTGTTCAGCCTCTTCCATATAGGCAGTTGCAACGATGATGCTCATCCCTGCATGGTGGACTCTCATACCTTTGATAAGCTCCCAGAACTGACGACGTGAAAGAGGGTCGACACCCGTAGTGGGTTCATCCATAATGAGCACATCAGGGTCGTGAATCAGTGCGCAGCATAAGCCCAGTTTCTGCTTCATGCCTCCTGAAAGCTGTCCTGCAGGCCGGTTTGCAAAGGCTTCAAGGTTTGTGGCTTTCAAAAGCCTCTTGATTCGTTCGTTTCGTTCGTCGCGGTTGTACCCAAAGAGACGTCCGAAAAAATCAACATTCTCATAGACGGAAAGCGTAGCATAGAGATTCTGGCCGAGACCTTGGGGGATATAAGCAATATTCGAGCAGACATCGTGACGGTGGGTCCCTGAACGCATGGAACTGCCCAGAACATGAATGTCGCCTGTCTGTATTTTTTTCTGTCCTGCGATGAGTCCGAGCAGGGTTGATTTGCCCACACCGTCGGGTCCGATAAAACCGACTTCACATCCGGCGGGGATTTGAAGGTCAATGGAATCAAGGGCAAGCTTCTTACCGTAGCAGTGCTTTATTCCTTCGATGTGTGCGATGGGTTCACGGCCGTTCATGCGAACATTCACTTAAAGAGTTCCGTCCATTTCGCGGATGGATTCAACCGGATATATGAAACTCCCGGCATGCCCGGTTTCAATCGGGGATCATTAAATTCCTCAACTCTGATTTTCACCCGGAAAACGAGCATCTGGCGCTCCTCTGTCGCCTCAACCTCTTTGGGGGTGAACTGTGCCTTTTCAGAAACATAGGCAACCCGCGCAGCAAACTGCCTGTCCGGTATCGCGTCGAGGACAACCTTCGCTTCATCACCCAAAGGAATGCCGCCTGCATATCGCTCCGGCAGATAAATATTCATGTAAATGTCTGTGAGATCAATAATGGTTAATACCTTGCCTCCATTGGGCATAACTTCGCCAGGTTCAGCGAGGCGGAACATTACCCGTCCCTTGATGGGGCTTTTCAGCATGCAGTCATTGATCTCGGCTTTCAACATTTCTACGAGGGCCAGTTTGGCCTCGATAGCATTTTCGGCCTCTGCGACGGATGATGCGGCCGCTGCATATTCTGCATTATATGTCTGCTTGGTTGTCCGAACGCGGTCGTGTTCCTGTTGTGTATAGATTCCCTTTGCAAAGAGAGCATTGGACCGCTCAAGCTCTTTCCCTGCAAGATCCATTTTCGAGCGAACCCCTTCAAGCATGGACAGGGCGGTTTTACGCGCCTGCATGGACCGTTTCACCTCGGCTTCGGCCTGTTTTAACTGGGCCGAGAGTGTGGTGGTATCGATTTTGGCCACGATCTGGTTTTTCTCACAGAAATCTCCCTCTTTCACAAGGACTTCTGCGAGACGCCCCGCAAGCTTTGCTGCAATATCCACCTCGATTGCCTCAAGACGGCCATTGCCCATCACAAAACCCTGTGGAACAGCATTTCTGTCTTTGCTGATATAGAGATAAAAAACAAGACCCCCTGCTAACAGAACCAGGGCCACAATGACGACTGACTTTTTAAGAACATTTCCCTTTTCGGCCATATCCACCCTTCATAAAATCACAATTTAGTATAATCACGAGAGAAACGCTTTGATGATTCCATTCATCATATGATTTCAGCGAGCTGTCTTCTCAAACCATAAATCGGAGCATCCATCGTGTTCTTCAATACCTTTTCAAATTCAACTTCGCAAAGGCATGATTGAAAATTGTATAACAAACCTGTTGATTCCTTTTTTTGATGGGAACTATAGGGAACGAGGTCCTGTATGTCAAGAAAATCTCGTTGACAGCCCGCGAAAAAGAAAAAGGCAGAAAACGTTGCCTCTACCGATAAATTAAAAATTCTTGATTTCTTCAAAAGGACTGCACTCTGATCCAATATGTGGTAGATACATTCGTGGTAAATAAAAACTGGCAACAGAAGGACATAAAAGGCATGAGCGATATCTATGAATGTTTACGGGATAAGCTAGAAACCATGGCGACCGGTTACCCCGCAACGAAAGATGGAGTTGAGATCAAAATCCTTCAACATCTGTTCAGTGAGGATGATGCGGCATTATTCCTGAAGATGGACCCCTCGCCTGAAACGGCAAATCAACTGGCCTCACGTCTTGGCACCGATGTTGCGGAAACGGCGCAGCGACTCGAATCAATGGCGCGAAAAGGACTGATCTTCCGGGTAAAACAGGACGATGCAATCTGTTATTTTCCGGTTCCTTTTATCGTAGGTATTTATGAGTTTCAGTTAAATAATTTGAATAAACCATTGTTGAAGGATATCTCCCGGTATTATCTTGACGGCCTGGGCGCGACCTTTCACGGACAGAAAACACCGCACCTTCGCTCCATTCCCATTAATACTGAAATCGTTGCTGACCATCCCATCGCCGCCTACGATGACGCGTTTGCCATCATCAAGAGCAAATCACGCATCGCCGTTGCCGAATGCTTCTGCCGTAAAGCAGTCCGGCTTTATGGAAAGACATGCTCCCATTCCCTGGAGACGTGTCTGCAGTTTGAGACCTTCGCTGATTATTACGTGGAAAATGGAATGGCGCGCTACATCAACACCGATAAAGCCTTGGCCATTCTGAAGCAAAGCGAGGCGGAAGGTCTGGTGATCCATATTCTGAATTCGCAGCAAGTGGAGGCCATGTGCTGCTGCTGTTCATGCTGCTGCGGCATGTTAATTTCGCTTAAGCTGTTTCCGGCACCGGCCCTGGCAGTAAAAAGCAACTATGCCTGCGTGTTTGATGAATCCAGCTGCACACAGTGTGGAGTCTGCGCCAGCCGTTGCACTGTGAGTGCATTAAAGATGAAGGACGATAAAATCACATTTTATGCTAATCGCTGCATTGGCTGCGGTCTTTGTGTGACCACATGTCCGGCCGGGTCTTTAAAACTGGAAAGAAAACCGGACAACAAATTGTACACCCCACCGCCAAGGATATACGATACCTTTGACATCATGAGCCGGGAAAAAGTGGAATGAATTCAGAATAATTTATGAGTGGAATAATGCATCGTTTCGATTCTGCCTACACACAGCGGACACAGAATCTAATCATATTCCTCGAGATACCGCTCGATATAATCCCTGACTTTGTTTTTTGGCTGGTAAATCCCGAAGTGGCCCTCGCAAAGGATGTCAGCCTCCAGTAAAAGCAAAACGTTCATGGATTTTCTCCAGGCCGCGATGTCAGAATCAAAAGCCCTGTTAAACGGGCCGTGAATATCCTGCCCGAATAAAATCCTCTGTCCTGCCCTGTCCAGATAGACCGAAATGGAACCCGGCGTATGTCCGGGAGTATGGAGGCAGTGCAGATCCTCTTGGCCGAAGTTCAATATTTCGTGCGCTCCTTTTAACTTCCGATCTACGCGGGTCGGAGGGAAAGTTGTTCCGTACCAATTGGCCGCGGTCTTCATTGAATCACCGGTTTCCAGAGCCCGCGCGTCCAGTTCATGAATGACGATTTCAGACTTGTATTTTTCACGGAAATAAGTTGCAGAACCGATATGATCAATATGGCAGTGCGTTAAGATGATTTGGGTGAGTTTGGACGGTTTCAAACCCAGCATTTCAATATTACGGTCAAGTTGAGACGAACTGTTCCCCGCCCCTGAATCAATCATGACCAGTTCATCGCCGAAATCGACCAGGTAAACCGCCGCATCTTCTGGCCGGGTGACATTTGGACCGCCAATTAAATAAACCCCTTCTGCAATTTCCTCTGTTTTCATTTTCATCTTCTAGGTTTGCAGCGTTCCCACAATATCTGTAATCTTTTTAATTTTATTTTCGTGCAGGTAGTGCCGGATCCCGTCGATGATTTCGACCGATGCACACGGGTTGATAAAATTTGCGGTGCCGATCTGCACTGCCGTTGCCCCTGCAATCATATATTCCAGGGCGTCTTCAGCCGTCATGATACCGCCGATGCCGATTACCGGGATGGACACTTTCTGTGCCACCTGCCAGACCATACGCAGGCCAACCGGTTTTATGGCCGGACCCGAAAGGCCACCAGTAATGTTTTTCAGATGAGGCGTCCTGGTCTTGAGATCAATGGACATCCCTGTAATTGTATTGATCAGCGAAACCGCATCTGCGCCCGCTTTTTCCACGGCTAAAGCGATGGAGGCAATATCCGTAACATTGGGGGTGAGTTTGACAATCACGGGCAGGTGTGTCTCGGCCTTGACACGACGAGTCACCTGGGCTGCCGCTTTCGGATCTGAACCGAAACTCAAGCCTCCCTTTCTCACATTCGGACAGGAAACATTGATCTCCAGGGCATGAACCCCGTCCACCCGGCTCAGTTTCGAGGCAACCTGAGCATATTCCTGATAGCTCTCTCCATAGATATTGGCAATGACAGCCACATCGTACTTGCGCAAAAAGGGGAGTTTCTCGTCAATAAAAACATCGACACCGACATTCTGCAACCCCACGGCGTTGAGCATACCTCCCGACGTTTCCATAATGCGCGGCGGCGGATTTCCCTGTCGCGGTTTTAATGACAGTCCTTTCACAACGATGCCGCCCAGGCGGTTCAGGTCGACATAATCGGAATACTCTTCACCGTAACCGAATGTCCCGGAAGCCGTCATCACCGGATTTTTCATTTTCAGTCCGGCAATTTTCACAGCCATCATCGTCTCTGTTTTACCTTTTTTGTTTTTCACGATTATTCCCAGACAATGTCCTTCAGTTCAAACACCGGTCCATCTGCACAAACCCGTTTGTAGGTCTTCTGCCCGTAATCATCCTTCACGGCAACAGCGCAGCCGACGCAAGCGCCGACACCGCAGGCCATTTTTTCCTCCAGTGACACCTGGCAGAAATATTCCGGATCCAGTATGCCGGACAGTGCCCGAATCATCGGCCGGGGACCACAGGCATAAATCGAGGTATCGGCCGGGTCATATATCCTGAGGTCCTTCTGGAACGCCTTCGTCACCAGGGTTTTCATTCCCGCTGAACCGTCATCCGTGCAGGCAATCACTCTGCCGCAGTACTGATGAACACGGTTGAACCCTATAAGCGTGTCCGCTGACTGCGCACCCAGATAAAAGGTCATGGAATCAGAACTTCGGCAAACTTTCCTGCAAAGATTCTGAGCTAACAAGGACAAGGGTGCGATGCCGATGCCGCCCGCAATGAATATAATATTCCCGGTCGTTGGGGTTGCAAAATGGCCTTTCCCCAGCGGACCGTTTACTTCAACAAGCGATCCTTTGATTAATCCTGCCAGGATCCTTGTTCCCTTCCCCACCACCCGGAAGAGAAGTTCAATTGTGCAGTTCATCCGGCCGCGCACAAAAGAATAAATGCTGATAGGACGGGAAAGAAAGGGATCGTTTAAACCGGCAATGCGGATCATGACAAACTGCCCGGGCATGGGTTCAACAAAACCATAAGGCAGCGTTACCTTCATCAGGAAAAAATTTTTCCGGATCTCCTCATTGCGGGAAACTTCCCCAATGTAAATATCTTTAGGCATTCTGTTCTTCCTGTTGTTTTTCAGCCCACATCACCAGGGCATCCTCATGGGTATCGGTGTAGTATTGAACTCTTTTTCCTTTTACTACAAAACCGCATTTCCGGTAAAGATTTATTGCTCCCCTGTTTGATTCGCGGACCTCCAGAGTCTGTCGATTGATCCCCACCTGCGCGGCAATTCCCCTCATCAGGCTCATCAGACTGTAAGCAAGGCCCCGCCTGCGGAATTCAGATTTTACAGCAAGATTGTGCAAATGAACTTCATCGGCGACAAACCAGAATATAATGTAGGCAGCGATCATTGCTTTTCCGTTGAGCTCGATTTTTACAACCAGACACTGGGCATGTTCTGTCCTCAGCTCGTCCATAAACATGCCTTCTGTCCAAGGTGTGGGAAATGATACGCGTTCAATGGCCAGAATTTCCGGCAAATCCTCTTTTTTCATCAGATCGACACTGATTTGATTTCGCGTATCTTCAGATGACATGGAAAAATTCCAAAGCGACGGCAACCACTAAAAATATTCCGCAGAAAACAGGGATTGCGCCGCGGAGCTTAATGGTGTTGATCGCTACAGCAATACCCAGCAGAGGCAGGAAATAGTATGTCATCAACAGCATGGACTTGATTTCTGAAGGCAACCCCGGAAAGACGATGATCAACAGATAAATCAAAGTAAATTGCAGCGCGACAAGCACAAGGATATAAAACGCAAATAACTTGGCCATACCCAGGTATATCTTTTTCTCAATAGCGCATATATCGAGCCTTTTGGCCGCCTCCAGGGCCTGATCGGAAAGAAGGTTATTGGACTCGACAATCTTTACATCCATTCTTTTGACGATAATTCCAAAAGGGATTGCAAGCAGAATCGACAATGCCGTCAGCTCTTTTGTTACGGATCCAAGTGCCTGGCCGGCAAGGATGGCTGTTGAAGCGGCCAGAACGGCGACGATGGAATCGTTGGGAGGAATATAAATGCCTATGGGAATACGTTCCATCCAGAATAATTCGAGCATCGCCCCGATGATTAATCCCGCATAAGGATTGCCCAGAATGAAGCCGATGACGGGAGCGATAATGACCGGCCGGCAAACCATTGTCTGCATGAAAACACGGTCAAGACAAAGCAGACTGCCGACCAATGATATGAGAATTACTTTTAAAACCATTTCCTTACCAGCCTGTTTATGGCTTTACGTTGCAGAACTCCTTCAGTGCGTCTTTGATATCCACAGCTTTTTCTCTGGGAACCCTCTTCAACTCAACATGAACACCCTCGTCCTGCAGAAGTTTGAATATGTCCTGGATTTCCGGCTCACATAAAAACACAGAGGGGGCACAGCAAACTTTATAATCTTCATGGTGGATATTGCCGATATTGAGCTTTTTAAAATGAAAACCGTTCTGGTAAATCTTCAGAGCATCTGAAATCTTACTGAGCAAAACAATAGTCTTTTTGCCACTGCCCTGTGAAAAAACATAATTGGCGGCAAAATCCTCCACAGAACAGATATTGACTTCGATATCGCTGGGCACGGCCATCCGGATAACCGTCTCGCAGAAAAAATCGCTGGCGGAATTGTCATCAACGACCATGATGCATTTTGCTTCAATAAAAGGCACCCAGGCTTCCAAAATCTGCCCGTGAACAAGCCTGTTGTCCACCCTCACGAGAGCCATGTCATAAGATTCCGCCAATGGATCACCCGATTGCCTTTTTATTCAATATTTCACTGGCCAGAGAGATATTCTTTTTTCCGTAATCCTTAATGAAACAGGCGAATTCATTTAATGCCATTCCTTCCTTTGCGTCGGATAACTTCAACAGCATCGGCAAATTAACTCCCGTAACAACTTCCACTTTCCCTTCTTTCATAAAAGAAAGGGATATATTGGATGGTGTCCCGCCAAAAAGATCTGTTAAAATCAGCACACCCTTTCCTTTATCCAGTTTTTTAATGGCGCTCTGGATTTCTTTCTTTAATTCTTCGACGCTTTTGGACTGCTCGACACAAACATGCATCACGTCCTTTAGCGTGCCTTTAATCATCTCCGCCGCTCTGATTAATTCATTTCCCAGATTTCCGTGAGTTGTTATTAGCACACCGATCATGATCGCCCCCCCCTTTTATTGAAAACACCTGCCGTGTTACCGATGGTTTGCCGGCACATCTGCAATCATCTTAACATATCTGCTGTGTGTAATAGATTGCCCAATCATTGTCAAGATTTATTGAAAAGGTTAATTATCTATGGACAGGATATAATATTCAACCTTCCGTGACGGGTAGATCGTCTGCATGATCTTTGTATAGCGCTTCAATTGTTCATCGTATTTTTGCTTCAGTCCCCTCATGGAACCTGATTTATAATCCACGATGGTAATCAGATCATCGGAGACAATCATTCTGTCCACGACGCCAAAATTATTCTTATCCGATATTTGCTGCTCGATGTAGAGATGGCCGGGTCTGAACATCACATTCGCGACATCCTTCCTTTTGAGAAAGCGACCCACAGCATTATATTCCTCGTCGTTCAACTCTCCGGCTACGGGCAGATCTGATTTACCAATAACCTTTGCAAGCCAGCGGTGCAGTCTCTCCCCGCGCATAATACCTGCCCTGATCGAGGCAGATAGCAGCGCCGGATCAATTTCGCCATACATTTCAGGTTCGTCATTGGATTTTTCCGGCACGTTCAACAGGATCAGTTTTTCAACATTTTTGGGAGAGCCGGACGGACGACAAATATCCTTTTTAAAGCCTTCAGGCGCAAATTGAGAAAACGTATTGAGCAGTGCCTGATGGACGTCTTTGCAGGTCCCTTCTTTCCTTTCCGGCAGAAAAACCGTAAGCGTCTGTATCGCCCTTGTCGCGGCCACATAGAAAACATTTGCTCTCTCGCGCCGAATTCGCGCCAGATTCAACTCATGTTTTTCAAGGATTTCTCTGGCAATGACCGATCCGCTTGCGGCCCAGAAATTAAGCTCATTCTTAGTAAATTCAACATGACATTTTTCGGAGGGCAGATAGAATGCAGGCTCTTTTTCATCCTCGTTCCAGAAGATAAAGACGTGCTTAAACTGAAGTCCCTTGGTCCCGTGGATGGTATCCACTTTAATATTATCCCTTTTCTCGGCTTCGGGTATCTTCACATGAAACCGTATATTGAACATTCTTAAGAGAAAATCATCTACGTCAGATCCACCTTCACTGAAGAAGGATTGCGCCTCATCCTGCCAGATGTCGAGGATGTTTGCGGAGATTTTCCCGCGTAAAATCTCGATAGCGCAACTGACCGCCATGATTCCGAACGGTCTCGGGAATTTTCCGGCGAATTCGTCCCGAACATTCTCTACCTGCCCGAATATCCCATTCCATACAGGCGACTTTGCCGCGTTTTCAAAAAACAGATGCTTGCCTTCCTTCGAAAGAACACCCGCTATAAAAAGCAGGACGGCGACGCCTTCTTCGCTTGAAAGAAGCTGCCTGCCCCTGACCTCTGACACACCGATACCTTCCCTGACAAGTTCAGAAGTGATTCTCTGGACATAATTGTTGGTGAGGGCAAGCACCGCCATGTCACCCCACTGACACCCATACTCCGTTTTCTTCTGCTTCAGAACCTTGACGATCGCAGGATAATAAGGGGCTTCGGAAGAACCGTTTTTTGCAAGATGAACAAGCTCCACTTCTGTAACGCCTTCAAAACGGCTGGGTTCATCCGGAGGTTTCTGTGTTTCCGTTTTCTCTTTTCCAGTGAAAATATTTTCCACAAGTTTATTGAAGAAGGATATCAGAAGGGGAGTGCTTCTGTAATTGAATTCCAGAGAATTTTCCCGGATGACATTGTCTTCGATATACGTTGAAAGTGCCTCTTCCAGGGCTTCGCGGTTTGCACCCCGCCATCCGTAGATCATCTGTTTCCAGTCACCCACGGCAAAGAATGATCTTTCACCGCGCTCGCCGGGACCGGACAGGATCTCTTCAATCAGGGGAAAGAGGATTTGGATATCTCCTTCGGAGGTGTCCTGGAATTCATCAATCAGCAGATGCTCGGTTCTGTCGAGCCCAAGAGAAAAATAGTTACTCATAAGTCGCGGTCTGTCACTGGATGCTATTCCATCAAGGGCCAGAAGAGTTTTCCGCACATCGGAAAAAAATATTACCCCTTTTTCATTCTTAACCGTCCGGGCTGCATCAAGATAAATTTCGCAGACAAATGCAACGGCCAGCTCCCGGAGAAGGGCCTTGTTCAGAGACAGCTTTTCAGCGATCCTGCGGTATTTTTTGAAAATCTCATTAAGATCAGCATAGGGGCTTTCCTCCCACGCAATCTTCTTACCCAGGCTTGTGTAACTTCTCAGATCAGCATATTTTGCAACTGTTTTGGAAACGAAGCTTTCGTAATCATGGAGGGCATCAATGACCCAGCTGTTGACGCGGGGCGTCATCATTGCAGACAATTTATCGGCCTTATTGCGAAGAGCATCGAGTTCATTCCTCAGGACGCCGTTCTCTTTCATCAGGACACCAAGGTCTTCAATCCTGTCCGCATCCGCGAGGCAGCGTTCGACAATCTGATCATCCGCAAGAGGTTTCCACAGATTGTCCGGGTCCGTTCTCAATATGCGTGCAGCAATGATCAGTTGATCCCCCATGCCGCGACGCATCAGACTGTCGCAAAAAAGGCTTTCTATTTCACTGGACAAAACCATTTGTTCCCGCTCATCCGCCATTTTGGGCGCAAAACCCGATGTGGCAAAAAGCCTGTAAAAAAAAGAATCCATCGTCGAGTATCCGACTCGTCCGGCTTCCATAATGAGATTCAGCTTTTCCATCTGATGCATGTCTTTTTCGGATGCAATCTTTTTCATGATGCGGGAACGCATTTCTGTTGTGGCGGCACGGGTGAATGTCAGAGCGTATATGAATTTTCCTCTGATGGACAATCGATGAAACACTTCATCGGTGAGCCTTGTGGTTTTTCCCGAACCTGCTGAAGCTTTCAGAAGAACGCTTTGCATCAGGCATCCCTCCTGGAAGTTTTATAATAGACATCCCTTCCGCACAGTGCCTGAAAAAGGCAGTATTCACACTTCGGAGAGTTATAATCAGGCTCAAGTTCACTTCCGCTGATGATTTGATCGAGCCGGTCCCGGATGGCAGACATCAGTTCATCCGTCATGGCAATCCAATCCTCCGGAAGCACCAGAATACGGTCTTTGGATGATTCCTTCAGAAAATAAAAAAAGGCGCGATCCACATTTCCGATAAAATGGCGGTAGATCATTAACTGGGCTGCGGGATGCAGAATGCCCTTATCTTTTAATTTCTCCACAACGTTTGTTTTTGACGAAATGTTAAAATCGCTTTTCTTTTTGGAGTATTTAAAATCGATAACGTCGGTACGACCTGATATTTGGGCCAGCCGGTCAGATCTGCCGGTAATCTGATATCCCCCTCCAATCAACCCGTTGAACTTTTCCTCGCAGGATAAGGTATTGTCGGCAAAAATTATCCTCTCTCCCGAATCCAGTTCATCCTGGTAGATTCCTTTTAAATAAATCTTCGCGTCAAGCCTGTAGATATTGATTCCGTCAATATCCCTTGTTTGGCTATTTTCATCGCTTTCCCACAGTTCATCAAAAAGCTTCTCCCAATCATCAATCAGATCCTTTCTTTCCGTTGAAAGTTTTTGAAGGAATTGATGGACAAAAATTCCCATCCGCATATTTATTTTCTCATCGTCATTCATAAAGGCTGGAGGATTGATTCCGAGGATGTCTTGTTGGTAAAACAAAAAGGGGCAGCCAAGGATCTTTGAAAGACTTGAAAAGGAATACGTAAATTTGCGCAGCCTTTCCCTCAAGGCATCATCGATGGATACTGCGGGGCGTTTTTTGTCCTTAACAACCGGCAAAGATGCCCTGAATTCCATTTGCGTGACCGGTATCCCGAATTCCTGAGCAAGAAAAGTCATGTAAAAGCTCGGCGTTCTTTCACGTATTTGGTCTTCCACCGCCGCAATTTTTATCCGGGAGCCCCTTGACAAAATCTGCCTGAAAATAAGATCTTCATATTCAAATACACTTTTTCGCATCCATGGTACATGCACCGGGTTGATAAAAGGTCCTTCGAAGGGCTGGCTCGGCATGATTCCGCTGTCCAGAGGAAGGATTAATCCCCTGCTGAACTTCTCCCCTGATACGTGGCCGAATCCGACAACCTGCACAGGCGCCGACCGGCTCCCCGTGAGGCGGAATTTTTTCGATTCTATCAACATTTTTGCAGCGTCGGTCAGATGACGCCCAAGCCTCTCCTTCCAGTCGTCAAGAAATGTGGAAACGGAAATGGCTGTCTCAAGGGCCTCACACTCTTCACGGACATACTGATTTCTGTTTTTGGACAATTCCATCGCACAGGCGGTTGCAAATGACTTAAAACCGGGTATCCGGTCTGCCTTTCCCGCATTTTCTATTTCCTTCAGAAGCCTTCTGGCTGCAGCAGTTGTAGAAAACGGCAGCCATACAGCAAGGTTGACGGCATTTCCATACAAACGGAGCGATCGGTTCCAGAGCATCGTCGTCAATGACTCATCCAGCAGATAGATCATCATCTGATCTTCTTCAGACCTTTCTTTAAGAAAATTGGAAACCTCCACCGTCACCAGATCGACAATGGCATGAAGACCGTTGAGCCTGACCAACTCGATGGATGCACCATGCGCAGGCTCGACCTCACCGCCAAAAGACAGGACAAGGTTCTTCGCGGAGTCAAAAGGAAGTTTTTCCTTTCCATCCAGCCCAAGACCGTAAAGTGGACGGTCAACCCACAACCTTTTTTCTCTGATCTTTCTATAAAACCGTTCCGTTACCGGCGTTATCTCGGGAAGTCCGACAAATATTTCTTTTCCCGATGGAACCATTCCATCAAGACGCGACATTTCAAGTTCCGTCATAAAGAAATTGATCCTGGAAAGCCATTCGCGAAAACCCTGGGCCGTATCGAGATATTCCTCAAGTCTCTCCCACTCAACCTCGGTAAAACGTTCCGATCCCCGAATTGTGTCTTTTCCAATGTTGTATTCCGAAAGTTTTGCAATAAGAGGAAAAAGGCCCGCGGCACGAGATGCCGGATCTCCTTCATCGGGAAATCTTTGTGCAATGAACTGGATAAAGTAGAGAAGTACCTCATCAGCGGGCACAGGTTTCAGCTTCATGAGCCGGCTGATTCTACCGGTAAGATAGGAACGAAAGCCTTCAATTTTCGGAAGGATTCCTCCCAACTCCCTGTGGATCAGATTCTGCAGCGGGTCAACGGCCCTGTCGCTTGCACAGATGATCGTCCAGCCGGAAAGATCAGGATGGTCCTTGCGCAGGAGGTCGATTAAGTTCTCTAGATATTGTGACATTTTGGTTTCCGCCCCCATAAACCGCCTCGCACAAGCTGTCGAGGGATGAAATGAATATTTTTCTCCCTTCCTCATTTTACAACTATGGAGAATCGGGCAATCCCTGTCAAGTCTGTTATGATCCTGCAAGCTCATTCAAGATTGTATTGACATCGGAATGACCTGTATTTATAATAATTTAATAATAAAATTTCACGGGGAAAAATATTACAGATGCGTCTTTACAGTTTATTTTTTCAACACCGCCTGATCTGGACGGTTTTACTGGCATTGATCGGAATCGTCATTATGATTTATTACGCGTCGTGCAAAACCGCCTGCTCGTACCTCCAGGGTGACATCTTCGGCATTGATCTCAAATATATCGGTGTGGGTTATATGGGTCTCATCATCCTCCTGGCTCTTTTCAAACAGGCCGATTTGATCCGCATGCTTGTCTCGGCAGGCATCGGCGTCGAGGTTTTTCTGGTTTCCTTTCAGTTCAGGGAAGATATTTTCTGCCCTTATTGCCTGTCTTTCGGAGTCATGGTTTTACTGATGTATATCATCAACTATGAAAGATCCAGCATGAGAAACAAATGGTACCAGAAAATGCTCTATGTTTTCGGAGACGCAAGAATACCGTTTCTCAAAAATCAATATTTACCCATGCTGTTCATGATCTTCGCCGGCTATATCTTTGTCTGCCTGTCTTTTTCGGGATCGTCAACACCCGCTTATGCAGGCGAAAAAACGTTTTCCCCCTCTTATGGCAAAGGTGCATGGGAACTGATTGTATTCACGGACTACTTTTGCCACCCGTGCCAGTCTGCAGAAAAAGACCTGGGACCGGAAATTGAAAGGCTTCTGAACAGAGGCGACATGAAAATCACCTTCGTTGATTTCCCGGGGCACAAATATTCCGCGCTTTACTCAAAATATTTTCTTTATGCCGTCGGGGCCGGCAGAGGTCATCAAAACGCTGTGAAAGCAAGGCATGAGCTTTTTTCACTTGCCTCGCAAAACAGAATTTACCAGGAAACGGTTCTATCCGCCGCTTTATCATCCAGGAACATTAGATTGAAAACAATAGATCCGAAGCCCGTCTACAAAGAATGGTCGAAAACGATCAAACAGTTTGAAATCAATCAGACACCCACGTGTCTTCTGCGATTTTCAAGCACCTATTCGAAAAAGTTTGCAGATTCCGAAACGATCAGGACAAAATTGATTCCGGAACTGCAAAAGCGCTTTCCCGGGATAAATTGAAAGCAGATCTTAATATTCATGATTGATTTTTTTGCCGTCCTGAACTAAAAGACCAAACATCTGAATTTTCATAAAAAGTGATTTTTTTGCATATGGCCTATATTCTAAATACAACGAATGATTACCACATCCGTACCCTGAACACTCTGGGCTGGGAATTGACCCTCTGCAACGCACTTCATCCGGAAGACAGTCCCTGCCGCCGGGTATTGAAAAACAGGGAGTCGTTCGGAACACAGCTTTTCCATTCCCTGGAAAAAATCATCCCTTTTGACCGCTTGAAAAATGTTCTGGAAGTTGGCGGGGGACTAGGCTATCTGATGCGTGATTTTCTTTCTCTGGCCCCTCATCTCCAGGCAACCATGCTGGACGTTTCCCCTTTCCTGCTTCAAAAACAAAAGGAAACCCTCAGCGGATTTCCCGTGAATTTCCGTGAAATGGATTTTCTGAAGATATCCCTGTCCGATCTTCGATCTTTTGATTTTATCATCCTGAATGAAATTCTTGGTGATTTTCCAACACTCGTTTACGACGAACACCAACCGAAGCAGAATGACCCTGAAACCATTCGCTCCATAAAGCGGATGACAGATTACGTGGAAGAATTTGATCTTGAATTTGCCCCGAAAGAAAATATCAATATCGGAGCAATGGAGGTTGTGGAAAAATTATGCGGAGCGGACATTCCCTATATTTATCTCAGTGAACACAGCTGTGAGGCGTCAATGCACAATGCTCATTTTCCTCAGCATCAGTTTACAGCACAGGGGGTACCCGAAAGAATCCCCCTTAAGGGCCACGACGAATTCACCCTGAAATTTTCCCATCTCCAGAAAATAGCGCGTTTCTTCCGTTATCGTGTTATTCGGGGCCAATACATCGACCTCCTCCCGCTGGACTACAACGACAGGTTGAAGGCCGCCCTGCAATCGCCAACCCCGCTCAATGACGAGCAGGAAATTATCCAGCAGTTTGTGCATGATCTCTACAAGTATGAATATCTTGTGCTGATAAATGACTCCAAAAAGAAAGGATGACTTTTGAATACGCTCAAAATGATATTCATCAGTTGCGTCATGATATTTTTCTTCTGCTCTGACGCCCTTGCCTTCCGCTGTGGAAATGGACTTGTCACAAGCGGCGACACAAAAATGCAGGTCCTGGTCACCTGTGGTAAACCGACTTCAAAGGAAAAAGTCTGTGAAGATCCTCAAACAACCATCCGAACTGATATAAAAGGAAGAAAGATCAAATCGAAGAGATGCAGCAACAAGGTGGAAGTCTGGCATTACAACTGCGGCGAGAATGATTTTATCTATGCACTTACCTTTGATGATGGAATCCTGAAAAAGGAAACCACTGAAGGCCAGGGGAAAGGCAAATCCGACTGCCTCGGCAAATAATCATCCATCACGTTTTAGCAGGGTCATCATCTCCCCTGGATCATTCGTCGCGATAGAACATCTGTAGTTTGAACAGACACGTGCTGTCGCCTGGCCGTTAACGCATGAATAGGATTTAGCATAAGGCGCGAGCGTGTCAATGGCGTGCCGTGACGGACCTTCGGGCAAAAATACCACGATCTTGTTTGGCACAAAACTTCTTCTTAGCTTACCGAGCATCTCTCTGGTGTCCTCCCTGTTCATATCTCCTGAAATAATCACTTCACTGGATGGCCCGAGAGCAAAATCAAGTCCGCACAGGAACTGGGAAAAAGCGGAAGGCATCTCCTTCACCGGTGCACCAAAAGTCCTGTAAATTAGATCTGCTTGTTCACCGACCGCGGCATCCCCCGTAATTCTGGAAAGGCGCAGGGCATTCAGATAAGCCACGGAGTTCCCCGAAGGAATGGCGCCGTCATAAAGCTCTTTCGGGCGAATTAGCAGTGTTTCCGCGTCATCAGGTGTGAAAAAGAACCCGCCGCTGCGTTCATCACGGAAACGGGCAAACAGGTGAGATTGATATTCAAGCGCTTTCATCACATGAGTGGCATCAAACGTTGCTTCGTAAAGTTCCAGAAGCGCCCAGATCAAAAAAGAATAATCATCTAAATTTCCGGCTATTGCGGCCTGCCCTTCACGATAACGGTGCAGCAGCCGGCCCTCTCTGGTTTGCATAGTCCTTGTGATAAATTCCATTGCACGGAGAGCGGCTTGAGTATATTCCGGTTCATCAAAAACCTGCGCGCCTCGCGCTAGAGAGGCAATCATCAGTCCGTTCCAGTCCGTCAGAATCTTGTCGTCTTTATGCGGATGAATTCGTTTCTTTCTCTGGGTGAAAAGCTTTTTTCGAATACTCTCCATTTTGCCGGAGTGGTCCGTTGTGATACTTTTCTCATCGACATCAGACGTTCTTTTCAGATGCGGAATAAATTGGCCTTCCGGGAACTCCTGCATCCCCTGCACAGAATGGTCATCCTCATGCCTGTATTCGGACAAAAACAGGGCCGCTTCGTCTTTTGTAAGAATGCTTTGCACTTCCTCAGGCGTCCACAAGTAAAATTTTCCTTCCATGCCTTCGCTGTCCGCGTCTTCGGCACAATAAAAACCGCCCCTGTCATCCGTCAGGTCACGCAGCACGTAAGTAAATATTTCACGTGCGGTAATTTCGTATTCCTTTTTCCCTGTCACCTGGTAAAGTTCGATATAAGCAAGGGCCATGAGCGCCTGATCGTAGAGCATCTTCTCAAAATGAGGCACAATCCATCGTTCGTCCGTTGAATAGCGGTGAAAACCGAATCCGATTTGATCATAAATTCCGCCTCGTCGCATATTCTGCAGGGTGTGTTCCACAATGTGCAAAGCCTGCTCGGACCCGGTTCGATTCCAGTATCGCAACAAGAAAAAGAAATTGTGAGGCGAAGGAAATTTGGGCGCTCCTCCAAATCCGCCATAAGTCTGGTCGAAGCTGGTTAACAACGACCGATAAGCACGATGCAGGACTTCTTCGCCGGGTGACTGTGAGGCGGCGGTCGGCAATATATTCAATACCCTGGTAATTTCCGATGCATCGGACAGTAGATCAGAACGCCTCTCCAGCCATAGTTTTTTGATTGTGGGAATCATCTCCCGGAGTCCGACACGACCATATCTTGTAACATCAGGAATGTAGGTTGCAGCAAAGAAAGGTTGTTTATCCGGAGACATCATGATGGTAAGGGGCCAGCCGCCGCTTTGTGTCATGACCTGGCAAACCTTCATGTAAACGGCATCAATCTCAGGCCGCTCTTCGCGATCCACTTTAATATTTACAAATGTATCATTCAGAAGACCGGCGATTTCCGGGTTCTCAAAGGATTCACGTTCCATAACGTGACACCAATGGCAGGTGGAATACCCTATGGAAAGGAAGACAGGCTTGTCTTCCCTGCGGGCCCTTTCAAAGGCCTCTTCCCCCCAGGGATACCAGTCCACCGGATTTTGCGCATGTTGTAAAAGATAAGGGCTTTTCTCATTTCTCAGCCGGTTATAGGATGACATGTTCATCTCCGATTAAACAAAGATGACGGTTCTAGACAATGGAAAAAAGGATGTAGCCTTACACTTTAATCAGCATGGTCGCCGGATCTAAAAGCAGGGCATCCTGTTTCGCTTCGGAAGACCGGCCCTTGAGAACCTTGATATAGACTTCCGGCCCTTCGGCAACCAACTGCACCAGAACATCAAAGAGGTCCTCCACATGCCGGAAAGAAAGAGGCAGTCCGTCATCCGTGGGTGGTTCGTGGCGATGCGTATGAATGGTAAACCAGATACGCATGGAATATTTTTTAGCCAGTTCTTTCAACTCCACCAGGAGACCACGCCCCGATTCATCAAATTTCAACCCGTCCAAAATAATCACGTAGGGCTTGAAAATATTCTGCTGCATCAGATCGGTCAGTCGTTCTTCCAGTTTAGGGACACTGAATCCCTCCACCCGAAAAGTCATAATGAAACGGTAATTGAGGATGTTTTCCCAGTATTCCGTCGCTTCCGCGGAATCATATTTGGATGCCATATCGTTGAATAATTCTCGATACCAGACATCTACCTTGCTTACGGCGTCATTCAGACTCACGTGTAAAACGGGCTGTTCATGCATCATAGCATGGAGCGCCATCTGGACAAGCAAGGCGGTTTTGCCAACGCCTGCATAGGCTAAAACCGCTCCAAAATCACCGCTTTTTAAAATATAATCGTTCTCAAATCCAAGATTGAGCAGCGGATTACGCTGAATGATCTCCTGTTTAATCATGATTGCATCCTTATACGTTAAATGGATAACATTATTTTCCCGTCTTAAAGCTCTTCCCACTGACATTGTTTTTTCCTACAGCCTATCAGTCTACAGTCTAATAGCCTGACTCAAGCCGCCGCTGTCTTTTTGTTCTGTGCCACTTCAAGGGCGATTTTTTCCGCAATCGACTGCGGTACCTGGCGGTAAAGAGCAAACTCCATCGTGAACTGCGCCTTGCCCTGTGTTGATGAACGCAGAACGGTCGAAAAACCAAACATTTCTGCAAGTGGAACCTGTGATTCAATCACGCACATCACTCCCTCATCCTGCGAGCCGATAATCATGCCACGGCGCTGATTGAGGAGCCCCATCACAGCCCCCTGGAATTCGGTAGGAGTCTCTACAACCACCTTCATAATCGGTTCGTGAATTACCGGCTTGGCACGCAGATAGGCTTCTTTGAATGCCCCGCGCGCAGCTGCCTGGAAAGCCATATCGGAGGAATCCACGGAATGCGATGCGCCGTCGTTGATCACCACCTTAACACCGGTAACCGGAAATTCCAGTTTTGGCCCTTTCGCCATACTCTGCCTGAAACCCTTTTCGCATGCTGCAATGTATTGCGTTGGGATGGCACCGCCGAATACTTCGTTTTCAAAAACAAATTCAGCATCGCTGATCGGCTCAATATAGCCGGCAACTCGCCCGAACTGACCGGAACCGCCAGTCTGTTTCTTGTGCGTATAGTTAAAATCCGCCCGCTGCGTAATGGTTTCGCGGTAAGCCACGCGGGGATTGCCTGTGGTGACTTCCGCGCTGTATTCACGCTTCATTCTTTCGACGTAGATGTCAAGATGCAGCTCTCCCATGCCCTCAATGATGGTTTCATTGGTTTCGGGATCGACGTATGTTTTGAATGTCGGGTCTTCCTTGGAGAATCGATTCAGGGCTTTCGACATGGCCATTTGAGATTTATTATCTTTCGGAACAATTGCCAGAGAGATGACCGGTTTGGGAACATACATGGACGTCATGGTCATGTTGATACCGGGTGAAACAAACGTATCGCCTGATGAACATTCAATGCCAAACAGTGCGCCAATGTAACCTGCACGCAGCTGCTCGACATCTTCCATCTGATCGGCATGCATCCGCACAACCCGGCCGACTTTAATTTTTTTGCCGTTTCGGACATTGACGATCGTGCATCCTTTTTCCACAGTACCTTCATAAACCCTGATGTAGGTTAACTGACCGTACTGACCGTCTTCCAGCTTGAAAGCCAGTGATATAATTGGTTTTCCCGAATTACTGCTCAGCACAACAGGTTCTTCGTTGTTGTTCATGTCAAGGGCTACGTTTTCCACTTCAGACGGCGCCGGCAGAAGCAAAGTTACACCATCCAGCAGAGGCTGAATCGCTTTGTTTTTATAGGCGGAACCCATGTAGACCGGTGTCAGTTCCCTCTTTAGTGTACCCTTGCGGATTGCGGTATAAAGCATCTCGGCGGGGATTTCCTTCTCCTCCAGGATGGCTTCCGTCAGTTCGTCAGAAAACAGAGAAGCGGCGTCAATCAGTTCTTCCCGTCTAGCTCTGGCTTCCTCAAGAAGATGCTGCGGAATATCTTCCATGCGGATGTTTTCGCCGTTGTCACCCTCAAAATACAACGCTTTCATGCTCACCAGATCAACAACCCCCTGAAGGTCTGTTTCCAGGCCGATGGGAATCTGCATGGCAACGGCATTGTGCCCCAGTTTCGATTTGAGCTGGCCGATGACGCGGAACGGATTGGCACCGCTGCGGTCGCACTTGTTGATAAACGCGATGCAGGGAACTTTGTAGCGCTTCATCTGATGATCGACCGTGATGGACTGCGACTGAACACCGCCAACGGAACACAAAACAAGGATGGCACCATCCAAAACCCTCAGGGACCGTTCCACTTCAATGGTAAAATCAACATGGCCAGGGGTATCAATAATGTTGATTTCATGTCCTTTCCATTCACAATATGTGGCGGCAGAGGCGATGGTAATGCCTCTTTCCTTTTCCAGATCCATGGAATCCATGGTCGCGCCCACACCATCTTTGCCTTTCACGTCATGGATGGCGTGAATCCGTTTCGTGTAAAAAAGGATTCTTTCGCTGAGTGTGGTTTTCCCGGAATCGATATGCGCACTGATTCCAATGTTGCGGATTTTCTGATCGTCGCACTTCATGATACATTCCTCTCTTAAAAACAATTTAATATAGGCTCTGTTACAGAATTCAGTCCTCATGATAAAAAAAACCCCGCATTTGGAAGAGTCTCTGCCAGATGAGGGATCCACCGTGATTGAGCCTTAAAAATAAGAATTTGTTTTAATATACTGCTAATTGGAATTTGTCAAGTGATGTTTTGAAATTTGTTTTCACCCATATCTTTTCAAACGCGGTGGTTGACCGGTATGGATCCTGCCGATATAATACGTTCAATATTTTTCTACATTTCGGAAAGACAGGCAAACATGACGAAAATCAATTGGAAGATTACCTGGGGTCTTGCCGTCACAGTGCTTTTTCTTGTCCTGCTGGCCGTTCGGTTGGGTCTTTTTAAGGATCAATCCGCAACCATTCCCTCCGGCCCGAAAGCTGAAATTGTACGTCATCCCGAATCCTGGATGAATATTTATCAAAACAGGAAAAAAATCGGGGTCATCCATCGAACATATCAGGCACTGGAAAATGGCCGCTTTCAGACAACGGAAAACGTCACCATGCAGATTAACACCATGGGCATCACCCAGGCGCTCCACATCTCTACGGAAACAGAACTGAATCCGGACATGTCTTTCTCCAGCTTTCATTTTCAGCTCAATTCCAGCTTATTCCGCTTCAACGCCCGCGGATACAAACAAAAGGATCAAATCATATTATTCGCCGGCCCGCCCCGTGAAGAAGAAAAAATCATTCTCCCGATCAGTGATGTACCCCACATCAGCGGGAACATCTATGAAGCAGCGTTCCGGGCAGGTCTTAAGAAAAATCAAAGCTCTTCTTTCAGCATTTTTGATCCGTCCACCCTTGGCATCCGCAAAATATCCGTGACCCGCGACGCCGATGAAATCATCCCCATCATGGGGAAGCGCATTCTGACACAGAAATTCTGCGCCGATTTTATGGGAGCAAAAAATTGTGCCTGGCTGGCCAAAGACGGCGAAGTCCTGAAAGAATCCGGTATTCTGGGTCTATCCATGGAAAAGGTCAGCGAGGAACTGGCATGTAAAGAATTTGCCATGGACAACGTAATTGATTTTACGCAAGTCGCGTCCATCCCCTCCAATCAGATTTTTCAGGACCCGGCAAGTTTGACGGAAATAACCATCAGAATCAGCAACATTCACCCCTCAGGTCTGATGCTCAACGGCGGCCGTCAGAAATTTCATCAGGATCTGCTGACCGTCACCCGGGAGCTCATTCCAATTGAGAACGCCACAGAGGGGAAAATGCCGTCTTTTTTCAAGCACTTTCTGAAACCTTCGCCCCTGGTGCAGAGCGACCATCCACAAATAAAAGCCGCCATGGCAAAAATGGTATCAAGAGGTGATTCCCCTTCCGGCAAAATGCGTAAAATCGTATCCTGGGTTTATAAAAATATCCAAAAAAAACCAGCCTTGTCGGTGCCCAATGCAATGGAGGTTTTAAAAAACAGAACCGGCGACTGCAATGAGCATGCGGTTTTAACCGCCGCTTTGCTTCGGTCTGCAGGAGTGCCGGCCCAGATTGAAACCGGGCTGGTTTATCTTAACGGCCGTTTTTATTATCATGCCTGGAACCTTGCTTATGTGGGACAATGGATCACTGCCGATGCGGTATTCAACCAGATTCCGGCTGATGTGACCCATATCCGGCTCGTGCGGGGCGAAGGCAGCCAGCAGCTGGATCTACTGGGCGTCATGGGTAAAATAAAACTGGAGGTTATCTCAGCAAAGTAATGATTGAACTCAAAGAACTGACCAAGGATTACGGAACAACGCTGGCTGTCGACAATTTGAGCTTGAGGGTATCTGCAGGGGAAATTTATGGATTCATCGGGCCGAACGGCGCAGGAAAAACCACAACGATCCGCATGATGGGCGGCATTATCGAACCGACAGCCGGAAGCATCATGATTGCAGGAATCAATGTCCACAAAAACCCCGTCGCAGCGAAAAAGATCATCGGTTTTGTTCCGGACAGGCCGTTTCTATATGAAAAACTGACCGGCATGGAGTTTCTTAAGTTTATAGGCGATCTGTGTCGGGTCGACCTTTCGTCTCTCTATCGGAAATCGGAGGAGCTTTTAAAGCAATTTTCTCTATGGGACTGGGCGAATGAAATTATTGAAGCGTATTCACATGGGATGAAGCAGAGACTGATCATCGCGGCGGCGCTGCTTCATGATCCGAAAGTCATGGTTATTGACGAACCAATGGTCGGCCTCGATCCCGAAGCCGTACGGATGGTCAGGGACATTCTCAAGGGACTGGCCGCGCAAAATGTAACTGTCTTTGTCTCCACCCACACCTTGAGCCTGGCAGAAGACCTCTGCGATAGAATCGGCGTTATCCATAAGGGTACTCTCATTGCCCAGGGCACCGTCGCTGAATTGAACCTAGCTGCCAAAACCGGCGAAGCCCGGCTGGAAGAAGTCTTTCTGACGTTGGTGCGGGAAGTGTAAGTCTATGATAAATGCCGTATGGACATTATTGACCCCCAGGCTGCTTTCCGCAAGGCCCTCCGTGCAAAACAACCGCCGTTCACGTTTTTTCTTCTTTTTCTTCATCGGGCTGATTTTCTGGACTGGAGCTTTCCTTATCTTTTACCGGGTTTTGACCTACTTCCAGAGCGTCCAGGATTTTGGCGATATTCTGGCCATGAAACTTCTTTCGATGATGATCATCACCTTCTTCACCCTGTTGCTTTTCAGCAGTATTATCAACAGCCTGTCTCATCTGTATTTAAGCCGCGATTTATCTCTGCTGCATTCCCTGCCCGTTTCAGTCGTGGATATTTTCAGATCCAGATGGCTTGTCAGCGCCTTTGATTCATCCTGGATGGTGGTGGCTTTCAGTCTTCCCGTTTTCTTATCTTACGGCCTGGTTTATCATGCGGGTATTTTTTATTATCTGATCACCTTTACCGCCATTGTCTGCATGTGCATGATCGCTTCAGCACTGAGCAGCATGGTTGTTCTGCTGGGGGCCGCAATCCTTCCCGCAGGTAAAATACGCACCCTTTTTGTCATTCTGGGAGTTTTGCTGGCGGTGCTTCTTGTCGTCGTATTGAGATTGATTCAACCTGAACAGCTTGTCAATCCAGACAGTTTTGCTTCCGTTGTTCTGTACCTGAATTCCGTACAGGCACTCAATCTGCCATATCTTCCGACAACCTGGATCACCGATACAGTGCGTTTTGCTCTGAAAAGTGAATGGAGCTCATCCGGATTGAACCTGGCCCTTTCAACCAGCTTCGTTCTGTTTCTTCTTTTTATCAACGAAACAACAGCAGGTATCATCTACTTCCGCGGTTTCTCGCGCGCCCAAACAACGCCGAAAAGGCTTTTCAAACCAGTTACATTGGGTGGAAAAAGCTGGGAAGTTCTGTTGAATTTCCTTTCAAGACCGGCCAGGGCTTTTGCTGTGAAAGAGTTGCGATCGTTCTTCAGGGATTCCACGCAGTGGCCGCAACTGTTTCTCATCTGCGCGCTGATTGTGATTTACCTGTACAATTTTTCCGTGCTGCCCCTGGACCGGGCACCGATCAAAACTATCTATCTGCAAAATGTATTCTCTTTCTTGAATGTGGGGCTTTCGGCATTCGTCCTATCGGCTATTGCCGCCCGTTTTGTTTTTCCGGCTGTCAGCATGGAAGGCGAAGCCTTCTGGATTATTCAATCGGCGCCTGTATCCATGAAAACATTTCTCTGGATCAAGTTTTTTCTCTACTACCTGCCGCTGCTTTTGCTTACGGAAACGCTCATTGTAGCCTCGAATATTCTGTTGAGGGTTACACCGTTTATGATGTTTTTATCTGTCTTGACCATCTTTTTCCTGGTTCCGGCAATCGTAGCTCTGGCTGTCGGGCTGGGTGCCCGTTACCCTGATTTCAAATCCGAGAACCCGGCAATGTCGGCAACCAGTTTTGGGGGAGTGCTTTTCATGCTCCTGAGTTTCAGCCTGATCGCCTCGGTCATTATCCTGGAGGCGGGACCAGTTTATCGCATCTTTATGGCCGAATTGCATGGGCAGGCTTTATCCGTAAAGCAAATCATCCGATTGGCGTTGTCCTTCTCTTTTGCTCTGTTTCTCTGCATATTTGCAGTCTTCTACCCCATGAAACTGGGTGAAAAACATCTGCTCAAGAGATAAATTCCCACAGCCTTGCGATGAACTGACTTGGACGGCAAATGAATCTTCTGAAATGGTCAATCGTGTAAAATTACCTTGATTTTCGCTGCCGGATAGGCTAAACAACCCCGCATTCTGTATGAACCTGTTTCAGTAGATTTTTTGCTGATCTTGTTGAGATATTGAAAGGAGTTTTCATGGCAAAGTACGAATCCAAATCCCTAAGAAATCTAGCTGTAATCGGCCACGGCGGAACAGGCAAAACCTCTATTTGTGAATCCCTGCTATATGTTTCAGGGAAAAATGAGCGCCTGGGACGTGTTGACGACGGTTCATCCACCATGGATTTTGAACCGGAAGAGCAGAAAAAACACGTTTCCATATCATCCGCGGCTAATTTTGTTGAATGGGATAAACATAAGATCAACATCATCGATACCCCCGGCGACTCAAACTTTACTTTTGATATTGAGTGTTCTCTCAGTGTTGTAGACAATGCGGTAGTCGTGATCGATTCCGTTGGCGGCGTTGAATTTCAGACGCAGAAAGTCTGGGAACTTGCAGACAAATACTCCCTAGCCCGCATCATTTTCGTCAACCGCATGGACCGTGAAAGGGCCGATTTCAACAAGGTACTGGAAAGCATCAAAACAAAACTCAAGAAAAAAGCAACCCCTGTATGCCTGCCTGTCGGCGCGGAAGATAAATTCCAGGGGATCGTGGATCTCATCTCCATGAAAGCTTACACTTTTGCCGACAACAAGGGTGTTGGCAAGACGGCGGACATTTCCACAGACCTGATGGATGAGGCAAAAAGCATGCGCAGCTCCATGGTGGAAGACATTGCGGAGACCGACGATGAACTCATGAACAAATACCTTGAATCCGGTGAACTTTCCGCTGACGAGCTCAAAGCCGGATTGAGAAAAGGCGTCCTGTCGGGCAGTATCATTCCCGTCATCTGCGGTTCAGCCGTTAAAGGCATCGGAGTTACCATGCTGATGGATCTGGCGGTCAGTTCGTTCGCATCACCCGTTGACCGCGGACCTGTTAAAGGTAAAAAGCCGGGAACAGATACAGCCGAAGAAAGACAGCCGTCGGAAGACGCTCCTTTTTCAGCCATTGTCTTCAAAACTATTGCCGATCCTTACGCCGGACGCCTTACATTGTTCCGGGTTTATTCCGGTAAACTGAATTCTGATTCTGCTGTCTATAACTCTTCCAAAAAAATTACCGAAAAATTCGGGCACATTTTCTTTCTGGAAGGCAAGAATCAGAAACAGGCGGAAGTCCTCATTCCCGGCGATATCGCCGGCGTTGCCAAACTGAAGGAAACCGTTACCGGTGACACCCTTTGCTTCGAAAAAGCACCAGTCGTCTTCGAAAAAGTAGCCGTTCCACCACCGATCATGTCTTTTGCCGTAGAACCGAAATCACGAGGCGACGAAGACAAGATTGCTTCTTCAATCCACCGCCTGACGGAAGAAGACCCGACCATTGTATTTTCACGCAATGTTCAGACCAAGGAGATGATTCTCTCCGGCATGGGACAGGTGCATATTGAAGTCAACGTAGAAAAAATGAAACGAAAATTTGGCGTTGAAGTCAACCTGAACACCCCGAAAGTCCCCTATTTTGAAACCATTAAAGGAAAAACAAACGTTCAGGGACGATACAAAAAACAGTCCGGTGGACGCGGCCAGTTTGGTGATTGTACGATCGACATTGAACCACTGCCACGCGGTGGAGGCTATGAATTCCTGGATAAGATCGTTGGCGGCGTTATTCCCGGGCAATACCGCCCGGCCGTAGACAAAGGCATTCAGGAAGCGGCTGCCAAAGGGGTGATTGCGGGTTACCCTGTGGTGGACTTCAGGATATCGCTGGTTTTCGGCTCGTACCACACAGTCGATTCATCAGAAATGGCTTTTAAAATTGCCGGCTCCATGGCGTTTCAGAAAGGCGTCATGGAGTGTCAGCCCATTCTTTTGGAACCCATCGTAAATATTGCCATTGAAGTTCCGGATGAATACATGGGCGATGTCATCGGTGATCTTAACAGTCGGCGCGGTCGTGTTCTGGGTATGGACACGAATGGCACCAACCAGATCATTAAAGGTCAGGTTCCCCTTGCTGAAATTTTAAAATACGCCCCCGATCTCCGTTCCATGACCAGCGGACGGGGCAATTTCACCTATACCGATTCGCATTACGAAGAAGTTCCCTCTTACATTGCAGAAAAAATTATTGCAGAATCAAAAAAAGAAGCAGAAGCGTAACTTTCAATGTTCAATGCTGCCATCATCACAGTGAGCGATAAAGGCTCTCAAGGCAAAAGGCAGGATTTAAGCGGCCCCGCAATAGCAGAAATGCTGGCGGGTGCCGCTATTGAAGTCAAGCACACCCTCATCACCCCCGACGAAATTGACCGGATCCGGAAAGCAATTATTCAGTTTGCCGATGTGGAAAAAATGGATCTGATTTTGACCACGGGCGGAACGGGGGTCAGTCCGCGAGACCTCACACCGGACGCCACCCTGAAAGTTCTGGATAAAGAAATCCCCGGAATGGCTGAAGTCATGCGCATCACCAGTATGAAAATTACGCCCCATGCCATGATATCCAGAGCGGTTGCCGGCATTCGCGGCCATTCATTGATCATCAATCTCCCCGGAAGCCCCAAAGGGGCCATGGAAAATCTTGCCGCTGTTCTGCCGGCAATTCCGCACGCCATCGAAAAAATAAAAGGCGATGACCGCGACTGCGCGGTATCGCCCTAGCTGACGGTTTTCCTTAGCCACACGACTCATGCGACATGACGGTCGTCCCTGCAGAAGACGGAAACCCGCTCCACTCAAGGCATTTGATCTTGCACCGCCACATTGATATCATTGTCTTTCAAAAACTGAAGAGCATTCCGAACGTGCGTTCCCGGCCAGTAAATCTTTCCGCAACGGTCGCAGCGGTTATACCGGTGGTAATTTTCGTAAACAAACAAAGGGACCTGATCGTGAACCTCCCCTCGTGTGGTGGGAGAAAGCCTTGAATTACAGATCATGCAGATTCTGTACATGTTGTTGTAATCAATTTTTAATGAAAGTTTCCGGATGACAAAACCGAGCTGCGGGCCCGCACCTGCCGCCGGCAACAGAAAGATGTCCCCTGAAAACTGCCTCTCCAGCATATCTCTTCTGCGGGTCAGCACAATGCGGTTCTGCTCTTGCGCCTGCCGCATCATCGGCCGGCCTGCTTTGCCGCTGTATACAACGGTGTCGTATCCCAGCAGCCTGAGCCATTTAGCCAGACCCGTGAGAGAGGCGTCGGTGATAAACTTTGGCTGGGCGGTCATGGAGAAGCTTCGGGTGTTTTCTTCCGTTCTTCAATCATGGGGGGCGCTTCGTGGTCTCTCAGTTCCTTGCGCAGGTCCCTGACTGTTTTGTTCAGCCGGCTGATGGTTCGATTCAGGCGGAATCTTTCTACAACACCCAGCAGACCTGTAATGATCACCCCAACGAGCAGGGCAACAAAAATAAGCATATAGGCGGGAACAACGATATCCTGAATATAGTAGTATTTGATAGTTACAGGCGCTGCGTTGAACTGCGAAAAAGTCACAATAAAAAATGCAAAGAGGATCGTCAGAATCAGATAAAATATTTTCATTGCAATCAAACCTCCTGAGAATATTTTTTAAAAAGCGGAGCAAGTTTTGCGGCGGTGGTGGCCAGATCTTCCGGAACAACACGAACCTGACCGACCACACTCATAAAATTGGTGTCCCCCTCCCAGCGCGGTATCACATGAACATGAACATGTTCAGCGATGCCGGCACCTGCCGCCTTGCCCAGATTCATGCCGACATTGAATCCGTTCGGGTTCATCGCATCCCTCAATACCTTCACGGAAGCGTCCAGAAGGGCAAATATTTCCGACCGCTCTTCCATGGTCAACTCTGAAATATCACCTACATGACGTTCCGGAATAATCATTAAGTGACCATTGACATACGGATACCGGTTGAGCATCACAAAACAGGTCTTTCCTTCAAAAACGATGTAATCATCGCACCGGGTCGAACATTTGCAAAACACACAACCTTCCTGCTTTTCACACACAAGATACTCCATTCTCCAGGGCGCAAACATTGTTTCCATATTTTCGGTTCCTGACTACATTGAACTGGATCATTTGACTGTGATGATCCTGCCCGTCAATTCATCACCAACTTCCAGGATCCCGATGCTCCTGGATTTTGCAAAGCGCTTATCGACCGCCGATCCCGGATTGAAAAAGTAAACACCGTCTATGCTCCTGTTCACTGGATAATGCGTATGACCGAAGACAATGCAATCGAGAGGACCGAGCCTTGCGGCAAGTTTTCTTTCAATCCCTTCGGGGGACCCCCAGCCATGGATCAGTCCTATTTTAAACCCGTTAATCTCCATTAGCAGTTGTTCAGGCAGTTCTTCTTTTACCCTCGGGCTGTCCATGTTTCCGTATACCGCCCGTACTTCCTTATCATTGAAAAGGGTCAGGACGGATAATTCAACCAGATCTCCCGCATGAAAAATCATATCGACATCAGAAAAATTTTCATCGATGATTCTCTTTAAGTTTTCATCAAAGCCGGAAATATGTGTATCCGATAATACGCCTATCTTGACTCTTTTATGATTCAACATATTTGTAATTTATTAGCGGCAAGATAGAAAAAATACAAGTGTTATTTACAGTTCCATTATAATCAATTTGACTTTAGTCCCGACCCTATATAAAATAATAACTATGAGCAAACTTGAAGAATCCTTAAATAAAATTGCCGGCAACATTCTGTGTCTGGATGAGGCTTCTCTGGTTGCGCTTTGGGAAAAATACAAGACGAAAATGGAGCATTTTTCTTTTTCCCCGGAATGGGAAAAAGCCGTGGTGATCTTCTCCATTATCAATTCCATCCGTGTGAAAAATGCCATTTTCAATGAACAATTATTAAAAAATCAACCCCCTGAAAACAAACCACCGGCAAATAGAAAAACAGAAAAACCAAACCTGCGACTGGTTAAATGATGGACAATGATTCCGCGGCAAAACGCATTCATGAACTGCGAACCGTTATTGAATACCACAACCGGCGTTACTATCAGCAGGACGCGCCGGAAATCTCCGACGCGGAATATGACCGTTTGATGCGGGAGCTTCAGGATCTTGAAGCGATGTATCCCGATGACGATCTGGTATCATCCCCGACCCAACGCGTTGGAGCAGATCCCCTTTCCAAATTTTCTCCTTTCAGCCACCCGCAGGCCATGCTGAGCCTGGCCAACGCTTTTTCTTCACAGGAGATTCTTGATTTTGATTCGCGTATCCGGCGTCTGGCAAAACAAGACCAGATCGATTATGTGGCCGAACCCAAACTGGACGGCCTGGCCGTCAATCTCATTTACGAAGACGGTCTTTTCCAGCGCGGCGCGACACGAGGCGACGGCTTCACTGGCGAAGACGTAACTCAAAATCTTAAAACCATTTCATCGATGCCTTTAAGAATAAAACAAAAAGGTTCCCGCTCCGTTCCGGAATTCATCGAAGTCCGGGGCGAAGTCTACATCGAAAAGAAGCCTTTTGCAAAACTCAACCGCCGCCGCGAGGAAGACGGCGAAGACCCTTTTGCTAATCCGCGAAATGCGGCCGCCGGATCGCTTCGCCAGCTGGACCCGAAAGTAACCGCACGACGTCCGCTGAATATTTTCCTCTACGGGATCGGCACGGTTCGGGGTATTCGTTTTTCCAGCCATTGGGAAATCCTGAAGACCCTCGCAGATTGGGGTTTCCCCGTCAATCCACTCATTTCCCAGGCACAGGACATTTCGGCCTGTATTGACTACTTTGAACAAATACACTCCATCCGGCCCGGCCTTCCCTACGAAATCGATGGCGTTGTTATAAAAGTGAACAATCTCTCTGTTCAGGAATCCCTGGGTAATGTTTCCCGCTCCCCCCGCTGGGCTCTGGCCTGTAAATTCCCACCCGAACAGGCCACGACGATCATTCGTGAAATTGTCGTGCAGGTTGGCCGAACAGGCACCCTGACTCCTGTCGCGATCATGGAACCGGTCAGCGTGGGAGGCGTCATGGTCAGTCGGGCCACACTGCATAATGAAGATGAAATCATAAAAAAAGACATTCGTTTAGGCGATACCGTGGTCATCCAGCGGGCGGGTGATGTCATCCCGGAGATCATAAAAATTGTTGAATCAAAACGAAACGGACAGGAAAAATTTTTTCGCATGCCGTCTCATTGCCCTCAATGCGGTTCGGAAATTGTCCGCGTGGAGGGGGAAGCCGCGCATCGCTGTGTCAACCTCTCCTGCCCTGCTCAAATCAAAGAGCATATCCGGCATTTCGCCTCGCGAGGAGCGATGGATATTGAAGGACTCGGCGAAAAAGTTTCTGCGCAGCTCTTTGACGCAAGATTGATTCATGACCCTGCTGATCTTTATTTCCTGACGAAAGAACAGCTGCTGGGGCTGGACCGCCAAGCCCGTAAATCATCGGAAAAGCTGCTGGAGGCCATCGCACGGTCCAAAACCCCTCCCTTGGATAAATTCATATTTGCCCTCGGGATTCGCCATGTCGGAGAACAAACCGCAAAAATTCTCGCCAGACATTTCGGCAGCATGGAAAATCTGATAAAAGCAAACATTGATGATTTAACAACGCTCAACGAAATCGGTCCGGAAATCGCGCAAAGCATCGTCGAGTTTTTCTCGGAAAACAAAAACAGGAAAGTGATGGAAAAGTTTCACCTCGCGGGCGTATCCCCGCTGGCTCAAGATACAGTGACCGACACGACTCTTAAGGGAAAATCATTCGTTTTTACAGGTTCCCTGGAAAGCATGGGAAGGAATGAAGCCAAAGCGCTGGTCGAATCACGAGGAGGCGTTGTCCAGTCGTCTGTCACGGGCAAAACATCTTATGTTGTCGCGGGCAGCGAACCGGGGTCAAAACTGGACAAAGCCCGCCGGCAGGGCATCTCCGTGATCAGCGAAAAAGATTTTTTTAAACTTATCGGAAGGTAGCGCATCATGAAAAAAGTTCACGTCTACATCAGCGGCAGAGTGCAGGGTGTTTTCTTCCGGGCCGAAACACAGCGTGCCGCCGTCTGTCTGAACCTAACCGGTTGGGTGAGAAATATGAGAGACGGTCGCGTCGAAGCCGTCTTTGAAGGAGAAGACCGGGCTATCGATCAAATGCTTGTCTGGTGCCAAACCGGTCCGCCTCATGCCCGTGTTGACCAGGTCATTATTGAGGAAGAACCCTTCACAGGTGATTATCCAAATTTTAAGGTTGATTTTTGAAACCGCGTTCTCATTCCACACCCAGTTTCTCAATTCGGTAGCGCAATGAATCAAACGTCACGTGAAGCATTTCAGCGGCTTTCGTCTTTGAGCCGTTTGTTTTTTGCAGAACTTTCTGAATGGCTCTTTTTTCGATCTTCTCCAGTTCGGCATTCAAATCGATTCCTGAATCAGGGATGTTCAGATCTATCTGCTTCTGTTCCGCGTCTTCCTCGGCCAGAAGCACCAGATTCTCGGGTAGTATGATATTCGATGTTTCCATCGCCACACCACGTTCAATAATATTTTCCAGTTCACGGATATTTCCCGGGAACGGATATTCCATCAGCAATTCCATTGCATAAGAGGAAATCATTCTGACTTCCTTGCCGAATTCAGCGGCGTATTTTTCAATAAAATGCCTGGTCAGAAGGGGAATATCTTCCTTTCTTTTCCGAAGCGGCGGCATGTGGATGGGAATCACGTTTAAACGGAAATACAAATCTTCACGGAAATCTCCTTTTCTAACCCGTTCCTGAAGATTCTGATTGGTGGCAGAAATAATACGGACATCCACCCGGATATCTTCAGAGCCGCCAATCCGTCGAAATGTTTTTTCCTGCACTACTCTCAGAAGCTTTACCTGGAGCACCGGCGGCAGTTCGCCGATTTCGTCCAGGAAAACAGTTCCTCCCTTGGCCAGTTCAAAAAGTCCCGCACGATCAGCATATGCCCCCGTAAAAGATCCTTTCATGTAACCAAACAGTTCACTCTCCAGCAAATTCTCCGGAATGCCCCCGCTGTTAATAGCCATAAACGGCATCTTTGAACGCGACGAATTGGCATGAATGGCCCTCGCAACCAGTTCCTTACCGGTTCCGCTTTCCCCAAGAATCAGAATATTTGCCGGTGTGTTGGCCACTTTCTTAATTGTTGCGAAGACTTTCCCCATTTCTCTGCTGGTTCCGATCATGCCGCAGAAAAATCCTTCCTGACCTTCCTGCGTTGGCGTCTGACTCTCACTGACCAGACCGTTTTTTAACAGTGCCTGCCGAACAATCTGCTTTAATTCTTCTATGCTGCCGCCCTTTTCCACATAATCAAAGGCGCCTTCCTGCATCGCGTTGACGGCTGTTTCGCCGGAGGCATAGGCGGTTATTAAAATAACGACGGTCTCCGGTCGATGATCCTTGATGGTTTTCAAAAACTCAATGCCGTCCATCTTTGGCATTTTCAAATCGGTGATTACCAGGTCATAATTGGTTTTACGGAAGAGATTAATTGCCTTCTGGGGATTATCGGCAGTCGTGACTTCATACCCTTCTCTTTTCAAAACCTCTTCCACAACAAACCTGTAGTCCTGATCGTCAAGAACCAGAATTTTTGCCATACCGTCACTCCTTTTTATCCATCTTCGACCCTATCTGCCAGGCAGCCAGACCGTAACGGAAGTCCCTTGATTGACTACGCTTTCTATCGCTATTTTGCCGCCATAACCATCAACAATGCGGCTTACAATGGCCAGACCCAACCCGGTCCCTTTTTCCTTGTTGGTAAAAAAAGGCTCAAATACTTTTTTAATATCTTTCTCTTCAATGCCGCAACCGTCATCTGTAACTTTTATCTGCGCATATTCTTTTTTATCTTCCAGTTTCGTCATCCATATTTCAAGCGATATGTTGCCACTTTCTTCCACAGCTTGAATGGCGTTTAGAATCAGGTTTTGAATCACCTGACGGACTTGTCCCTCGTTTGCGTATGCCCGGGTATCTCCGGAGGATATTTTTGTCATCTTAACATTTTTCTTCTGCTGGTTTGCCATCTTTGTGCTTTCGAGAATTTCATCAGCAATATGATTGACATTTACAGATTCCCTTTTTTCCGGGATCGGACGGGCCAGCAGAAGAAAGTCCCGCACAAAGCTGTCGAGCTGATCCTTTCCCCTCATAATGATCTGCATCAATCGTCTGTCGGTGTCCTCCAGATTTACGGTCTGTCCCAGTAGCTGAATTGAGCCTGTAATGGACGCCAGGGGATTTCTCATTTCATGGGCAAGGCCGGCAGCCATTTCACCAATCAGAGCCAGTCTTTTGCTTTTTTCGAGATTTTCCTCCATCCGTTTGATTTCCGTCAAATCCTGAAAGATCAGGATATGGCCGATTTGTTTGCCATACTTGTCTTTCAAAGGATTGATTGAGCAGCCTAAATGAACCTGAACACCTCCCCAGCGCATAATGGTCACTTCTCTTCGGCTTTGATTCAACTCAAATTGTTTCGCATCAAAAAAAGGTCCGAACTCCGGAAAGATTTCCAGAATCTGATGATCCTGGACTAAATGAAACTTCAACCCCGTAATGGTTTCAGCAGCCCTGTTAAACGTTTTAATACGCCCCTGCAGCGTGGTCGTCATAATACCGGTATCCACGGATTCAATGATACTGCGGAAAAGAAGATCAAGCTGATTGAAAGCGGACTCCTTTTCTTCCAGCAAAGATCGGGTTTTTTTCTCCTGCTCAACCACAAAGCTGGCCAGAAATGCCAGAAGGTAGAAAGACAATATGTGAACAACGATTCTTACCAGAACATCTTGGGTGATAACGGAATAATCACGGCCGATGGAATAAAGGGTGGGAATCACGTTAAAATATTCAAGCTCCAGCAACAGTCCGTAAGCAATACCGGCAAAAGAAGCAATGACGAGCGCTCCCCTTCTGCCCAGAAATATGGCGGAATAAATGATCACCAGGGAATAAAGCAGGGAATAATTGCTGCCGATGCTGCCCGTTAAATATACCAGAAAAGAGATCAGGCAAATATCGACAATCAATTGGGAGTACACATTCAGATAATAATACTTTTCTTTTCCTAAAAGCAGTGTATATAGAATAGACAGCAAATACATTCCAACAATCACAGCATAAACAGAATACAGAAGCGTCGGTGAAACCGGAAGCAGAGACCTCAAAGTACCGAGGACAAAAACAACCAGTAGCGAAATGGAGAGCATAATCACTCTGCCGATAATCAGCAGTCTGAGCCTCTGCCAGGTCCTTATGTCATGGTTGATTCTTGGGTTCATGTTTTTCTTCCAAAATTCATCGCCTGAAATAATATTTTTATTCTATAACATTTTATAATTTTTCGCTAATAATTTGAGATTTTATCATTAAACATCCGGCTGGAAGCTGCCGAGAATAAATGATTGTTCCGCGTGAGCGGGATTAAGCGGTGACTATCACTTATGCGCAGACCCTTGTTCTATCCCTTGATCGCCCTGATGGCCGGTATCCTGTTTGGCGATGTGACAACAATGCCTTTGAGCATTCTACAGGCCGCAGCGATGGTGGTGTTACTTTCTTTAATCCTCTGCCTCAGGATAAAATGGAACAGGGCTGTTTTCGTTCTGATCCTCATTCTCATGGTGATCGCAGGGTTTTTTAATGCACAGAAACATCAATTCCTTTCTCAAAACAAGCATCATATTGTTCATCATGTCAAACAAGGGAAACAGACCATAGAAGGCACCGTAACATCCACGGAACAGACTTCCGCGGACAGATATTCAATGATTGTCCGCTGCGGGAGAATTCTAAAAAATGATTCCTCCTATCCGGTTTCAGGTTTGATCCGCCTTACGATTCCCTCACAACTGAACTTCCAGTACGGCGATTTTGTCCGCTTTCATACATCCATCAAAAGGATACACAGTTTCCATAATCCGGGAAGCTTTGATTACGAGCGTTATCTCCATCGCCAGGGGATTTATGTCACGGGGTTTATCGCGGACAGTGCGGGCATTGTTTTGATCAGACACAATACGGCAAGCGGCATTAAGCTCCGACTTGAAAAGTTTCGCTCGTATTTAAAACAGTTAATTTATGCCAATGCTCCGTCCCCTGAGAGAGAAATTCTGGAAGCCATGATCCTCGGCAACCAAAAAGCGATTCCAGCGGATGTACGGGATAATTTTGCCAAAACGGGAACTTCCCACATCCTGTCCATTTCGGGGCTGCATGTCGGGCTGGTAGCTTCAGCCGGTTTCTTTATCGCACTGATACTTTTAAAATCATCCGAATATTTCATGCTCAGATTCAACATCATAAAAATTGCCACAGCCTCCGCTTTCCTGCCGGTTGCTGTTTACGCACTGGTCGCAGGAATGGGAACAACCGTCCTTCGCGCATCCCTTATGACCTTGGCATTCCTGACTGCACTGCTGATTGGCAAACCAAAAGATCTTTATAATATTCTCTTCTTTGCAGCACTGGTCATTCTGATTTTTGTACCTGAAGCCCTCTTTGATATTTCTTTTCAATTGTCCTTCAGTGCGGTTTTAGCCATCGTTATCATCCTTTCAAAATTAAACATTTCGACGATCCCGATACCGATGTCTTTACCCGCAGGATTGCATCCGCTGATACGCTGGATTTATACCTTCATTCTGGTATCGGCCGCGGCCACACTGGGCACTTTACCTATCATTGTCTACTACTTTAACCGAGTTTCCGCCGTTACATTGATTGCTAATCTGATCGCCGTACCGCTGCTCGGCATGTTGACTCTGATCCCGGCTATGTCTTTTATCATGACAGCTTCTTTTTCACCCTGGCTGTCTGGCCTTCTGATTAAAGCCGCTTCCTTTTTTACCGGCCTGGCTGTTGACGTCATCAACTGGCTGGCTTCCTGGCCATGGTCGTCTTTCAGCTTTATAAAGCCCAACATCATGGAAATCGTGCTTTTCTATATCATTGGCTTTCTGCTGCTTTCACTCAAATCCAATCCGGGCGAAAAAAAGATCAGAAAATCTGAAACAAGTCATCCTGTTTTGATGAAAACAGCCCTTCTCATTGCCCTGATCTTGATGATTACCGATGTAGTGTATCTAACCTTAAAAGAACAATATAGCAGGGATATTAAAATGACCGCCATTGATGTCGGACAGGGTTCGGCCACACTTTTCCAGTTTCCCGGCGGTGTAAACATGCTGATTGACGGCGGCGGTTTTTATGACAGTTCTTTTGATATGGGCAAACTGGTGATCGCCCCGTTTCTTTATGCCAAAAGAATCAGAAAAATCGACATTGTTGTTCTGACCCATCCTCACCCGGACCATCTCCAGGGCTTAATTTATATCCTTAAAAACTTTGACGTCCAGGAAGTGTGGTCTACAGGAGTAAAGGCGGACAATGATCTTTACCGTTTGTGGGAAAAAACCATTTCGGAGCACAAAATAAAAATGAAGTATCTTTCTTCACAAACACCGTCCGTTAATCTTTCCGGCGCTCTAATCCATTTTCTCTGGCCTTTGCCTCCAAAAAACCGTGAGGATCTGGAAACGTCAGAAGACGAACTCAATGACTCTTCTGTTGTCATGAAAATCACCTATGCAGCAGAAAGTTTTCTGGTTACCGGAGACATTTCCTCCTTTGTCGAAACCCGTTTGATAGAGTCGGGACAAAATCTGAAAAGTGATATTCTTTTGGTGCCGCATCATGGTTCAAAACACTCCAGTTCCCCGGATTTTATCAGGGCCGTTTCCTGCCGTTATGCCATCATCAGTGCCGGGAAAAGAAACGTCTTCCGTCATCCTCATCCTGATGTTCTTGATCGCTATATTTCTGCCGGAATTCATATTTTTCGAACCGATAAAAATGGAGCAATTTCAGTAGAAACGGATGGCAAAACCATGAACATTACTCCATGGCTAACCAATCCTTTGCCGGAAGACCGACCTTGAGAATATTTCATTGCCAACTTTTTGGTGATGTGCTAGAAAACTTTGATTTATTTGTGAAACTCAAATTTCGCGTGACGGTGACACAAGGTCCGGCACCGAATGTGCGGGGCAAGGGAACCTGACCCGGGGAAAAATAGGATTTGAACATGGAAAAAATTACAGCCATCAAGGGAATCAAAGATATTTTACCGCTGGATTCCCCAACCTGGCACAAGGTAGAATTAACTGCCCGTAACATTTTTGAATGCTTCGGTTTTTACGAAATCCGTGTGCCGATCATGGAAAAAACCACGTTATTCCAACGCAGCATCGGGGAGACAACCGATATCGTCGAAAAAGAAATGTACACCTTTCGTGACCGGAACGATGAACTTCTTACGCTGCGCCCTGAAGCCACGGCATCGGTCATTCGTGCTTATATTGAGCATAACCTCATGGCCTCGGACCCCGTTACAAAACTCTACACAATAGGCCCGATGTTCCGGAGAGAAAGACCGCAGAAAGGCCGTTTCCGGCAGTTTCACCAGATTGACGTGGAGTTGTTTGGCGATGACACACCTGCTTCTGACGCGGAAGTGATCTTCATGCTGATGCATTTCCTGCAGACATTGGGTATCGAAAAATTATCGCTCGAGATCAATTCGCTGGGCTGCAAAGTCTGCCGGCCGGTTTTTTCAAAATCCGTTGTAGAGTATCTGAAAGGTTCGGAAGACGCGCTCTGTCCCGACTGCCAGAGACGCATTCACACCAACCCCCTGCGCGTTTTTGACTGCAAGGTGGAATCCTGCAATACAATCATTGCAGGTGCGCCGCGCATATTGGACGATCTCTGCAAAGACTGTTCGGATCATTTTTCACAGGTCAAAGAATACCTTCAGGATCTGAAATTATCTTACGAAATCAATCCCCGGATGGTGCGCGGACTCGATTATTACACAAAGACCGCCTTTGAAGTGAAATCCGGAGAATTGGGAGCACAGAATTCCCTGGCAGGGGGCGGCCGATATGATGGTCTGGTCAGTTTTTTGGGCGGCCCGGATGTACCCGGCATCGGCTTCGGCATCGGC